>Ga0233427_10000236_pt1 | contig 73315 bp, 76 predicted proteins | sample SI_118_April2016_5_FD_179885 | JGI IMG/M metagenome (GOLD analysis project Ga0233427, IMG submission 179885) | Seawater microbial communities from Saanich Inlet, British Columbia, Canada - SI_118_April2016_100_MG | ecosystem: Environmental > Aquatic > Marine > Inlet | place: Canada: British...
TTTTGCCAAACTTTAGTGGCTAATAGGATGGTTTCAGATTTCATGGCGACATTTTCCGTTAGTCGGACATAATATGCCAGCCCGTTCTAGCAATACACCAAATATCAACATGTTTAGCACCTGCTTTAATTAATATTGAGGCTAGCGATCTGGCAGTAGCGCCACTAGTAACAGCGTCATCAACAATAGCGACAGATTTGCCTCTGATAGGATTGTTTGTATGATCAATTTTTGTATCGGGGGTAGAGTAGGTTTGGCGCCTAAAGAGAGTTCCAAAACAAACCTCCTTGTTTGCACTCTGGCATTTAACTTTTAGACCTGCCAGTGATTCAGCTTATTATTTCAGTAGGATCTCTGGACTCTTCATCTGTCGATTCTGAGTCCTCAGTGAAAGCATCAGTTTCATCATCATCACCATCAACCAAGCCATAAGCTTCACTGAGAATCCCTCCAGGCACCTTCGGAGCATAGTCGCGCGGTGCTTCAAGATCTTCAGCGCTAACGAGAGGGTTGCCATCTGCATCCACAAGCGACAAGGATGAGCCACCCGACTTTAGCAATTGTCGGCCTATTTCAGGACTAGCCAGTCGAATTGCACTGGTTGCCAAATGCTCATGAATTTGGCGATAACTTTGCGCCACATTAGTTGTTAAGTGGGATACGGCTATAAAGTGCTCAGACACTTCCTGTTGGTATCGCTTCAATCTTTGCTCACTTTTTTCTAGTTTTCTTTGTAAGTCACCCGTGCCCGACTCGTTATCCTCAAGGTGGCGAAGATAGAAGAAAGTTGCTCCAGCTCCCGCCAAAAAGGCGATGACAGCGATAATTAGTGTGGTCAATAATGCCAACTTTAAAACCTCAATTGAATTAAACTTCACATAACTGGGCAGAACATTAGAGCCAAGTCACCTGCGGCGCAAGCTCTATTCACTTCAACCCATGCGATATTATAACGCAGATTTTAAATTTATGGCGCGAGGGAATTTTTGTTGTAACAAATTGCTTTGCTCGTTAAAGTTAATTCTAAATCATGGACGTCTAAATAATGTCATCCCCTAGAGCGCGCTATCAAACTGACCTTAATCAAGATGGATTCCTTGCCGACTCCTCTCAAGAGCTTGCGGTGACAGCATTTGAAGATCTTTATCAGTTGTTGCTAGTAAAGCGGCAACGCTCAGATGAGGGGATATGGTGGCGTGTGGCTCGAGGGTTTTTTCAAACACCGTTAGAATCACCTAAAGGGTTATATCTCTGGGGCGGTGTGGGGCGAGGAAAAACCTATCTTATGGATACTTTTTATGAAAGCCTTCCGTTCGATAACAAAATGAGGGTCCATTTCCATCGCTTTATGCGCAGGGTTCATCAAGATCTAACGGTGCTAAAAGGTGAGATTAACCCGCTTCGGAAAGTTGCGGCGAAGATTGCCGATGAAACCTGTGTTATTTGTTTTGATGAGTTTTTCGTTAGTGACATTGCGGATGCAATGATTCTTGCTGGATTGTTGGATGAGTTATTTAGTCTAAACGTCTGTTTGGTTACGACTTCAAATATAGTGCCCGAATTACTCTATCGGGATGGGCTTCAAAGACAGCGCTTCTTGCCTGCTATTGACCTCCTTAAAAAGCACTGTCGGGTGATCAATCTTGACGGAGGCCAGGACTACCGACTCCGGGCGCTTAAAAAGGCATCACTTTATTGCAGTCCTCTCGGTCACGAGGCAGATACAGATATAGAGGCAATCTTCAGTCGTTTAGTTCCGGTGGAAGGTGAAATTAAAATAGGGGTTGATTTAGAAGTTGAAGGCAGATCCATACCGGTAGTAAAACTGTCGGAAGATATCGTTTGGTTTCAGTTCGCCTCTCTTTGCGTGGGGCCGCGCAGCCAAAATGACTATATTGATATTGCCAGAGAGTTTCACGCAGTGATCATAGCGAATGTTCCAATGATGGGAGACGATAATAATGATGCGACACGACGATTCATTAACTTGATTGATGAATTTTATGATCGCAACGTAAAAGTCGCGCTATCGGCCGCTGAGAGCCTACCAAACCTCTATTCAGGTGAGCGTTTAGCCTTTGAATTTGAGCGAACTAAGAGTCGATTGTTAGAGATGCAGAGCCATGAATATTTAGCTCGACCTCATTGCCCATAGATTCTTAGATAAAAAAGTTAAACTTTGGGGCAAACAAGCCTTGTATTAGGGCACGCTGATCATTACAATTCGCACCCTTTTTGGGGATGTCCCAATTCCAGGTAGGAAATGATGAAAACATTTAGTGCAAAAGCAGAAACAGTAGAACGCGATTGGTTTGTGGTTGACGCGGACGGAAAGACCTTAGGACGCTTGGCGACCGAAGTTGCTTCACGTCTTCGTGGAAAGCATAAACCAGAATTTACCCCTCATGTTGATACCGGCGATTACATTGTCATTGTGAACGCTGAGAAAATCACCGTTACCGGTAACAAGGCTAAGGGTAAAATTTATTATTCCTACACTGGATACCCAGGCGGAATTAAAGACATCACTTTTGAAAAGTTGATTGAGAAGGCGCCTGAGCGTGTCTTTGAGAAAGCAGTTAAGGGCATGTTGCCTCGCGGCCCATTGGGTCGGGAAATGTTTAGAAAGCTGAAGGTCTATGTAGGCGCGGATCATCCGCATACTGCACAGCAGCCTCAGACACTCGACCTGTAACGGAAAGCGATTATGGCAGACACTCAATTTTATGGTACTGGACGTCGAAAGACATCCGCGGCGCGCGTTTTCATGACTTCTGGAAATGGTAATATTAAAATCAATGATCGCAGCATAGACGTGTACTTTGGTCGTGAAGTGGCTCGGATGATTGTCCGACAGCCGTTTGAAGTTGTCGACATGGTTGAAAAGTTTGACTTAAACATCACCGTCGCCGGTGGTGGAAATTTTGGACAAGCTGGCGCAATTCGCCATGGTATTGCTCGAGCCTTGGTTAGCTATGATGAAAATCTGCGTTCACCATTGCGTAAAGCAGGGTTCTTGACTCGAGATGCTAGACAGGTTGAGCGTAAGAAAGTCGGCTTGCATAAAGCTCGTAAGCGCCCGCAGTTCTCGAAGCGCTAATTAACAGTTTTATTGAAAAGCCCGGCTCATTGGCCGGGTTTTTTATATAATAAAATCAATAACTTAGCGCTACATCTATCTGCTGTCGGTTGCGTAAAAAACCGATTTCATTTACTATAGCGGCGTGAAAATTTGAGTGTCTATTTTCTGATTTTTTCTAATCATTAATCTATTTCTATCTGGGGGAGCGCCATGAGTGGTGACGTTGTGAATGAGAGCCGCCGAAAATTTCTATTAGGTGCAACCTCTGTAATCGGTGGAGCCGGGGTAGTAGGCGCGGCCGTACCTTTTGTAGCCTCTTGGCAGCCTAGTGCAAAAGCTAAAGCTGCAGGTGCACCTATAAAGGTTAATATCTCAAAGCTTGAAGTCGGCGCACGTATGGTGGTTGAGTGGCGAGGCAAGCCGGTTTATATCGTTCGTCGAACGCCAGAATCTCTTGCAGCAATTAACGCTATTGATAGTGATATTTTGAGGGATGTTGATTCTGAAGAGGCATCACAGCCTGGCTATGTTAAAGGCAGTGCTCGTACCTTAGCCGGTAAAGAAGAGTATTTGATTTTGGTTGGACTTTGTACTCACTTAGGTTGTGCTCCTTTGTATCGACCTGATGTTGGTGCCGCGGATCTTGGTGGCGATTCTTGGTTAGGCGGATTCTTCTGTCCCTGTCATGGTTCTAAGTTCGATCTCTCTGGCAGAGTCTTTGCGGGTGTTCCAGCCCCTACAAATCTAGAAGTCCCACCACACAGTTATGAGTCAGACAGTGTTCTTATCATTGGTATTGACACGGAGGTTGCTTAGTTATGAGTGAAGAAAAAGGTTTTGCAGCTTGGTTAGATTCAAGAATGCCTACGCTCAAACGTGAATGGAATCGTCACATGGCGGAGTACTATGCGCCTAAAAACTTTAATTTCTGGTACTACTTTGGTGTACTAGCAATGGTGGTGTTGGTGATTCAGCTTGTTACTGGCGTCTGGCTGTTAATGAGTTATCAAGGCTCAGCAGAGCAGGCTTTTGCATCTGTGGAATATATCATGCGGGATGTGGAGCTTGGCTGGATTATTCGTTATGCGCACAGTACGGGGGCTTCTGCCTTCTTTATTGTGGTCTATATGCACATGTTCCGTGGTCTTATGTATGGGTCTTACAAGCCGCCTCGCGAGCTTGTATGGATTTTTGGCATGACCATTTACGTGGCACTTATGGCTGAAGCTTTCTTGGGGTATGTGTTGCCTTGGGGGCAGATGTCTTATTGGGGTGCACAGGTCATCATCTCTCTGTTTGGCGCCATCCCAGTAGTGGGCGAAGATTTAGTTCAGTGGATTCGTGGCGATTACCTTATCTCTGGTATCACCCTAAACCGCTTTATGTCACTGCATGTGGTTGCTATTCCTATTATTCTTTTGGCGCTTGTCGTGATGCACATTATTGCGCTTCATGATGTTGGATCCAATAATCCTGACGGTGTCAGTATCAAAAAGTATAAAGATGCTAAAGGTAATCCTATTGATGGCATCCCATTCTTCCCTTATTTTGTTATTCATGATTTGGTACCGATTGTGGTGTTCCTTTTTGTCTTTTGCTCCATTCTCTTTTTTATGCCTGAGATGGGTGGCTTTTTCTTAGAGTATGCTAATTTTGAAATCGCTAATAACTTGAAGACTCCAGAGCACATTGCACCGGTTTGGTATTTCACGCCATTTTATTCAATGTTACGCGCTGTTCCTGACAAGTTGGGAGGCTTTATTGTTATGGCTGCGGCAATAGCTATTTTGTTCGTGCTGCCTTGGTTAGATCGAAGTCCGGTGCGATCTATACGATATAAAGGAATGTTCAGTCGCGTCGCTATTTTGATGTTAGCTGCGGTATTTATTATTCTTGGTTATCTTGGTGTTAAAGCACCTACCGCTGCACGCACAGTTCTCACCCAAATCTGTACAGTATTATATTTCTCTTATTTTATTGGGATCTATTTCTGGACCAGAATTGAAAGCACTAAGTTAGAGCCTGACCGTATCTCTATGGATGGCGGCATTGGGGCTTGGAAGACCATTGGAGCAATCTTGGCGGTTGCGACTATGGTTATTTTACCCATTAAGGCCGTTGGCTCTGAAGGTAAATCCTGCGGCACTATCAACTGTGACCCTTTTGAGGCACAACTTAATAATGATGCCTCGCTTCAGCGGGGTGCTCAATTAGCGGTGAATTATTGCATGGGTTGTCACTCGTTTAAGTATTCTCGATGGGAGAGGGTCGCTGATGATCTCAATATTCCTCATCAGATGATGCTGGACAATATGGTTTTCAGTGGTCAAAAGATTGGTGAGCTAATGGATATCGCAATGCCATCGGATAGGGCTAAAGAATGGTTTGGTGCTACCCCACCTGATTTAACCCTAGTGGCAAGATCTCGGTCGTCAGAGTGGGTGTATACTTACCTACGCCATTTTTACGCGGATCCATCTCGACCGTTAGGCGTCAATAACAAAGTCTATAAAGATGTGGGTATGCCCCATGCGCTTCTTGATTTGCAGGGATTGCCTGAGTGTGTTCGAGGGTCCAGTTTAGCGACTAATGGTGGCGTTAAGCGTGATTTACTCACCGGTGAAGATGTCTTAGATAACCCTTGCGGTGGCTATGAAATAAATAAAGCGGGGAGCTTGTCGCCTGAGGAATACGATGCAGCTATTTTTGATTTAGTAAATTTCCTAACCTATATTGCAGAACCTATGGCGGAACAACGTAAACATATAGGCAAGATGGTATTGTTGTTTCTTTTGTTATTAATGGTGCCAGTCATACTTTTAAATCGAGAATATTGGAAGGGTATCCACTAGTCTTTGTAGCTATTTTTTTGGTGGTAGATAGTCGTCTATTTACCGCTTAGACGAGGAATAGATAATTCCTCAGTTAACTAATAATCATAAAATGAGAGGTGGTCGTGCGTAGATCTTCAATGACATTATTTTCGGACCCTACAAATCAGTACAGTCATCGTGTGCGGATTGTTCTTGCGGAAAAGGGTGTAACGGTTGATATCGAAGATATTGATCCAAAATCAGTGACCGAAGAGATTCTAGAGGCCAACCCTTATGGAACACTTCCCACATTGGTTGATCGCGATCTGGCTCTTTATGAGTCGAAAGTCGTGATGGAATATTTGGATGAGCGCTTTCCTCATCCCCCTCTTTTGCCCGTGTATCCAGTGTCCCGAGCTGAGAGCCGTCTTTGGATATGCCGCGTTGAGCGGGATTGGTGTAGCCTCGTTGATAAGATTATCGCTAGTCCAGACAGTAAAGCGGCTGAAGCAGCGCGCAAAGAATTTCGAGAATCTTTACTGACCATTGCTAGTATTTTCGAAGAAGTACCTTACTTCATGAGTGAAGAATTCACCTTGGTAGATTGTTGTTTGGCACCCATGCTATGGCGATTGCCAGAGTTGGGGATTGCTCTGCCAAATAACCGCCAGATAAAGCCTCTTCTTGACTATATGGACCGTTTATTTGAACGACCATCCTTTCAGGAGAGCTTAACAGATCTAGAGCGAGAAATTCGCGAGTGACCAACTGAGACAAAATGCGCTCTAATCGACCTTACCTTTTGCGAGCTTTCTTCGACTGGATAGTCGATAGCGACTGCACTCCTCACATTATCGTTGATGCACACTATCCGATGGTTGCAGTGCCGCAAGAATTTGTGAAGGACGGGCAAATTGTATTGAATATCGCTCCGAGGGCCGTAACTAATTTAAGTTTGGATGGTGATGATGTTCAGTTCTCGGCTAGGTTCAACGGTATGCCCGTAGATATTTATGTTCCGATTGCTGGTGTTCTTGGAATTTATGCCCAAGAAAATGGTGAGGGGATGGTGTTTGAACAAGAAGATAGCCCCGAACCTCCTCCTTCTGCGCCAAAGATGGTTAGAAGCTCTGACGCTAAAGATAAATCTATTAAGCCTCAACCCTCGCTACGAGTGGTGAAGTAGCTCAATTATAAACATCTCTGACATTGAAACGCGGCCTTGGATAAACTCCCAGTACGAGCAACGGTGTGCACGCAATAACTTGATTGAAAGAGCTGGTAACTGATAGTTTAACTTTATTAATTGATATAAAATTACAACTTGTTAAAAACAATATTTTCTTGCATTCTGCGCAATTGTCACTAAAAAACATCGTCAAAAATCAAGCGCAAAAGCGCAAAAGCGCAAAAGCACAAAAGGAGTCTAGAATGTCAAAACCTATCGCAATATTATCCGCTGCTCGCACCCCAATCGGCGGAATGCTGGGGTCCTTGTCTTCATTGTCAGCTCCTGACCTAGGTGCCCTTGCAATTGCCGCAGCCATTGAACGGTCTGGCGCAGACCCATCTAAAATCGATGAAGTGCTAATGGGCTCTGTGCTAACAGCCGGACAGGGCCAGGCGCCGGCTCGACAAGCTGCGCTAGCGGCTGGCTTAGCTCAATCCACGTCGTGCACCACGATAAACAAAGTGTGTGGATCGGCCATGAAATCAGTCATGGTGGCAGGCAATACATTACGCTCTGGGCAAGCTGGCATGGTTGTTGCCGGTGGTATGGAAAGTATGAGTCGCGCGCCATACCTTATTCCTGAGGGGCGGCAAGGCTATCGATTTGGACATGCCCAGATGTTAGATCACATGCAGTACGATGGCTTGCAAGATGCCTATCAGGGCGTTGCAATGGGTCAGTTTGCAGAGAGCTGCGCAGCCAAATATCAATTTAGTCGTGAGATGCAAGATGCCTTTGCTATTGAATCTTTGCGTCGTGCAAATTCAGCTATTGATCAGGGCTTTTTCAAGGCTGAAATCGTGCCGGTAACCATTTCCAGTCGCCGTGGTGAAGTTATTGTCGATACTGATCAACAGCCTGGCAACGCAAAACCCGATAAAATTCCACAGCTTAAACCCGCTTTTCAAAAAGACGGTACCGTTACCGCAGCCAATGCTAGTTCTATATCAGATGGTGCAGCAGCATTGACTTTAATGATGGCAGATGAATCGCAAGAAAGAGGCCTTCAGCCTATTGCGTTGATTCATGGTTACGATGAGTCCTCTCAGGCACCTGAATGGTTTACGACAGCCCCTGTTACCGCGATTAACAATACTTTAAAGCGAGTGGGGTGGACTGTAGATCAGGTTGATCTATGGGAAATCAACGAAGCTTTTGCTGTGGTGGCTATGGCGGCAATGCAGGAGTTAGGTATCCCTCATAAAAAGCTTAATATTCATGGCGGTGCCTGTGCATTAGGTCATCCAATTGGCGCCAGTGGTGCACGAATCCTGGTGACTTTGATTCATGCGTTGCAACTTACTGGAGGCAAGAAGGGTATTGCTAGTTTATGCATTGGCGGAGGAGAGGCCACGGCAATGGCTATCGAGCTAATCTAGTCTTCGGGCTCTACGGGCCCTGATCTTTCAACATACTCAAAGCATTTAACGACCTTGCTTACACCCCGAGTGTTGCGAGCAACTTCGGCTGCTATATCACCCATATCTTCGTAGAGAGTGCCAAGCAGATAAACCACGCTATCTTCAGTGACAACCTTCATATCAGAAAAATCTATCCCTTTTGTAAAGGCTAACTTGGTTTTAATTTTCCCACTGATCAATGAATCATTAGTTCTTGATACTATGGAGGTTTTACCTCTCAGCTGTAGCTCGTTATACACTTTACGTTGCCCGTGGTAATCACGAGCAGTGTCACCTGCAAGAGCCTTCATCTCTTGATTAGGTGCTTCTCCAGTAATGAGCACTAATCCGTTATATACGGTTACATTCACATGAGCCCTAGCTAATACTGGATCGGCTTTTCTAATATTGACCCCAATAAAGGTTTCCATCTTACTATCATCGTAATCTTTACCAACACTTTTACCTGTAGGATCGGGCTGGATAGGCTCGTCAGTCACCTTATCAACAATCGCGGTGCATCCAGATAACGTAATAAGAAGAGAAAGAACTGTGGCTAAGCGAAACATTTATGAACCTCCAAAAATTTTGTTTTCAATCAACGCGCCAAGGCATTGTACTGTTTGAAATTGAGCCTGAGCCAATAACTGACCTGAGAATTGACCAGCGCTAATGTTAACATCATTATAACCAATGCTGGTGCTCAAGCGATCATCGTTTGCTGCGGACAATAGCACTACCACCATACCTTTTTCAATGGCAGATTCCACCGCTTGAACCATAGACGGACTATTATCACCGGCGCTAATAACAACTAGCACATCAGAGCTCTTAGCATGGGTCTCAATCACATTAGCAAAACGATTTTGCGTGGTTGTTTCTGCGCACATTTTATTAATATTTAGTGCGGGGAAAGCTGGTCGCTCAATTTCAAAGCCGAGTGATAAATGGTCAGTCAACAATTGAGCCATGAGACTGCCTGATTTCTCGCCACAACTAAAAACACTATGTCCATTAAGAAGGGCGGAGGCCATAACATCTGAAGCATTGGCAATAGAGTCTGAACATACATCGCCCACAACCATCGTCGTCTCAATTACATTTTGGAAGTGATTAAATATATTTTGATCCATTATGTGTGCCTGCTGCCTTGAATCTATTTTCGTCTTAAGTAACGTTTTTGAAACCGAATATTGGTGTCAGTTTAATCCATCAGGATATTTCTAATCCAGTTTACACTATAGCCCGATGATCTATTTGTATCAGGTCTTACCACTACTGCATCAAACCTTGCTTGAACACGATCGGACAATTTATTCGCCTACACTTTCGTTGAGTAATTGACTCCTCAGCACTGCCAAAGGCAGGCGATCGACGAAATCGCACTTCGACAAATACTAAGTGATTCCCATCGTTCATAATGAGGTCAATCTCGCCACGACGAGTACCAAAGTTCCTAGTTTGAAGTACAAGGACTTTTCCTACTAAATATTCTAAGGCCTACTTTGCTTCAGCGCCCTTAAGCGACGATAGTATAGTTTCCCCTAGACCACTAGTTACATGATTGTAGTGTGACGTATTTATACTCATTCCTTTGAGTAAAATGGCTAGGGGGTGACCTCAGCTACCTTCCCTTGATTAAACTCTCCCCACCGCCCAGTGCGCTTTATAACCCCTTGGTTTAGCGACAGAACCCCCATCGCCCCAAATACAGGCGATTGCGTTACTGAACTTAATTTATCTAGATTTCGATGGACTAAAAATGTGTCGTAGCCAAGGGCATATAGTTGTCTATAGGCGGTATGCATCGTCTTATCAGAGCGTAATTCTTTGGCTAGCTGTCCGGGCAGAGTCCAGGGCATAGCGGTGAACTGTATTCCTGATAAATCTCTGTCAAGCCCCGCTTGTTCGACGCCATTGTAGATCTTTGAAATAGAGTAAACAGGTAGGTCAGCAGCGTACAGAAATTCTAGCGCTGGTTTGATCTGTCTAGCATTCAACGGATACCCTAAAGCCACAACGAAATCGATATCTTGGCGACGTCTGGGTGTGTAAATTAGCCGGCTATTAACAAAGCGCTTAAGTTGAACGCCGCGGTCTTCGCTTAGGTCAATCTGGAGTGATGGTTTGAGAAATTGCGTGAAGTCTTTGACCGTCTTGGGATAGCTCACCTGTCCCAAGAGTTGGCCGCCTTTTTGTTTCCAATAAGTATCAAAAGAACGTGTTGCCTGAACACCCCAGTTGTTATCTGGCGCTATCACTATGGCATTACGATGACCTTTACGCCATGCCAGGTCGGCGATTTGAGTCATCTCATCCTCGGGTGAATTACCAAACTGAACGAGGTTTATGGGTTGTTGAGTGTCAACGCGATCTAGGCGATTTAAGCTAATGGTTGGAACAGGAATTAGTGGCAGTTGCATGAGACTTTCAGTTTCTGATTCTCGTAAGCCTCCGATCACCATTTCGGCTCCTTCGGCAATAGCGTTTTCGTAGGCTTGTTGCATAGTTTGGTTTGATGTGTCGTGGAGCCGGATGTTTGGTGGTTCCGTATTGCTTTGTTCAAAGAGCTGGTAATAGGCCGCCATAAAACCATCTAAAAATGTCTGACTAGGAATTCTATAATCATCTTGAAGTGGCAGTAACAGAGCCACCTGTGATAAGGAGGCATTTTTCCGATTTTGTTTGAGCCACGATGGTGGTATTCGAGCCGCTGGGTGAGAAACGTTAGCGGTCTTCCATCGGTTAAACTGTGTGAGCTGGGCAGGGTAGTTACTTTGAAATAAACGCATGTCGGCTGCTAAGTTACACCACAGTCCGAGTACTGGTTCGGCATCGCTAAAACATCGTTGCAAAAAATTGTAGGGTTGAGCCGATAGTTGCCGCCAAATTTTATTGTGCACATTAAGCACATCACTTTTTTTGCTCAGCAATTGAGCCAATTCTATGGAGGCGTTAACGCTTGATTCTATGTCACCAAGTTTGGCGTTAATATCCGATTTAAGGCTTAGCACGTGCAATTTATCTTGGCGTTTAAGTGACACTTGTGCGGCAATAAAGCGTGTGGATTTTAATTTCAGTAGTGCTTCAGCCGGAAGAGCAGACTGCAAACTTAGTTCGATGCCGAGTAGGGTATAGTTGATAAAATCAGCATTTTTCAGTTCATCTGGATCTATTAGCGCCAGCGATTGGGTAGTTCTTTTCTTATCACCACTTTTGGCAAACATAATTGCTGCTTGCAACATGATTTCGCTTGGTATTTCGACTGATTGCGCCCCTGCAAATAAGATTTCAGCTTGCTCATAAAGAGAAGTATCTTCGGTAGTAGCGATAAAAGTGACGGGTACACTGCCACTCTGTGTCGTAGTAGTTGGCGTACAGGCGCTAATAAAGGCTAAGATACAACCTAAACCAACCATCTGTAGAAGAAACTTTTTATCCATGAATTCAAATCAATCCGGTACGTTGTATGTTGTTGCCACACCAATTGGCAATCTAGGGGATATGGTACCTCGCGCGGTCACCACTCTCCAGTCTGTTAGCTTAATTGCTTGTGAAGACACACGCCACAGCAAAAGGTTGCTCGATTATTTTAGGATCACAACGACCTGTGTTGCTTACCACGATCATAGTGATAAACGCAGCACTGACAAAATACTTAAAAGACTTAGTGCCGGAGATGATATTGCCCTAATTTCTGATGCGGGTACACCGTTGATCTCTGATCCGGGTTACAGATTAGTGCATGAGGCACGTTTAAATGGGTTTTCCGTTGTACCAATTCCTGGTGCTAGCGCGGTCATAGCGGCTTTGAGCGTATCGGGTCTACCGACTGACAAATTTCGGTTTATTGGGTTTTTACCCTCGAAGTCAAGCCAGAGGAAAACGGTTATTGAAGCACTAAAAGCTGTGACAGAAACTATTGTGTGTTACGAAGCGCCTCACCGCATAGCCAACACGATAGAAGATTTTAGCGCTATTTTTGGCTCTCAGCGGCTAGCCTTTATGGCGCGTGAAATTACTAAGAAATTCGAAACTTACTTGCATGGAAATCTTAGAGATCTGTTAGATCAGGTGAAAGAAGACACTAATCAGCAACGTGGAGAGATTGTCTTGGTTATTGCTGGTCAAGAAAAGATAGGTGAGACTATGCCTGCTGATTCAGAAAAATTATTAGGTCTTTTGATCAAAGAATTGCCACTGACTAAAGCGGCATCTATTGCCGCCAAGATCACTGGCGGTGATAAAAAACAGCTTTATCAGTTGGCACTATCGATGCAAGACAAATAACGATCTTAGATCTCGTTATCGTCCTGCCTGAATATCGGCGACGGTTAAGGCGGTCATATTAAAAATTCCTCGCGACGAGACCGACGGAATGACAATTTGCAACGGATAATGGAAGAGCATACTCAGTCAGAAATTGATATTTCCCTTCGACTCGAAATTAGGTCGCTATAAATTGAGTTATCAGGCAAATTTAACGTTTGCTCATCGTCAACTCGACTGCACCATGGACAAAGAATTTAATAATCAAAACGGAGAAAGATCTTGGAATCATTCGTAAATTATTTAAACAGTATTATTTGGAGCTCCGCACTGATTTATCTCTGCCTTGGCACCGGTTTGTATTTTTCAGTTCGCACGCGATTTCTTCAAGTTCGACACTTCCGTCACATGATAGCGCTGATGTTTAAGGGTAAAAGTTCTGACTCTGGAGTGTCCTCTTTCCAAGCTCTTGCGATCTCTCTGTCAGGGCGCATTGGCACAGGAAACATCGCTGGCGTTGCCACCGCGATTGCCATGGGTGGACCCGGAGCGGTGTTCTGGATGTGGTTAGTGGCCTTTCTCGGTGCATCTACCGCCTATGTTGAAGCCACGTTGGCTCAGATATACAAAGAAAAAGATGAAAAAGGCATGTACCGCGGTGGTCCAGGCTACTTTATTGAAAAGGCCATGGGGCAAAAGTGGTACGCATGGTTGTTTGCTGTATGTACCATTATTGCTGTCGGCTTTTGTCTGCCGGGCATTCAAGCCAACAGTATCGTCGCTGCAGTCGAAAATGCTTGGGGCGTGTCACCGCTGGTTGCCTCTTCCGTTATCGCTGTCGGTGTTGCTGCGATTGTGTTTGGTGGCGTTCGACGTATCGCGCGCTTTACGCAAGTGGTGGTGCCAGTCATGGCGCTGGGCTATATTCTTATTGCACTGCTGGTGATGGCAGCTAACTACGAAAAAATTCCAGCGATGTTTAGCTTAATCATCGACAGTGCTTTTGGCTTTGATGCTGGCTACGGTGCCATTATCGGTATGGCCATACAGTGGGGTGTCAAGCGTGGCATCTACTCCAATGAAGCAGGCCAAGGTACAGCGCCTCATGCGGCGGCAGCAGCAGAAGTGGCACACCCAGCCAAACAGGGTTTAGTGCAAGCCTTCTCGGTTTATATCGACACCTTATTTGTCTGTACAGCCACTGCCTTTATGATTTTACTCACCGGTCTTTACAACGTGCAAGGCCCCGATGGCGTGATGCTCTACACAGGTCTTGCGGGTGTAGAAGCGGGGCCTATCTATGTGCAAAGTGCTTTTGAGACGATACTGCCGGGGCTGGGTGCTAGTCTGTTGGCGATTTCATTGTTCTTCTTCGCTTTCACTACTATTTTGGCGTACTACTACATCGCCGAGACTAACGTCACCTATATTAACCGTGCAGTTCACCGTCCTTGGTTGATGATCTTCTTAAAATGGTTGGTGCTTACTTCAGTTATGTACGGTGGCATTAAATCGGCCGATCTTGCATGGGCTTTGGGCGACGTCGGTGTAGGCGCCATGGCCTGGTTAAATATTGTAGCTATTTTGATTCTTCAGCGGCCTGCATTATTGGCCCTAAAAGATTATGAAACGCAACTTAAAGATGGCGTCGACCCTGTGTTTGATGCAGAGGATGTGGGTATTGAAAATGCTGATTTTTGGGTTAAAAGCAAAACTGAGTGATGAGTGTTGTTTCGCCAAAAGGCCGCCAATGGCGGCCTTTTTTTGTTATTAATTTTATAAGTTAAGGCTTAATAGTCTTCAGTTATTCGGCGGCCATCCGCCCAATTCTTTCCAGCGATTAACAATGCCACAAAATAACTCTGCAGTTTTTATAGTGTCATATAGAGCGCTATGAGCGTCATGATTATTAAAGTCGATTCCAGCAGCTTGGCAGGCTTTGGCTAGCACGGTTTGACCATAGGCAAGCCCTGCTAGACCAGAGGTGTCAAAGCAAGAAAACGGGTGGAAGGGATTGCGCTTTATATTACAGCGATTAACTGCAGCATTGACAAAGCCAAGATCAAAGTGCGCATTGTGTGCAACCATGACCGCACGAGTGCAGCCAGTGATAGATACTTCTCGGCGAATCGGTTGAAATATTTCACGCAGAGCTTCACCTTCCTCCTCTGGGTCTCTGTCTGGGTCATAAAGGTCGATACCGGTAAATTCCAGGGCTGACTCCTCAACGATTGCACCAGGAAAGGGTTCGATATTTTTGCTGTAGCTTTCTTTAATTTGCAGATTTCCTTGGCTATCCATCTCCAATAAAACTGCGGCAACCTCAAGCAGAGCATTTCTATGGGAGTCAAAACCCCCAGTTTCTACATCAACTACCACGGGTAAAAAGCCGCGAAAGCGTTTAGCCATCAAGGCATCGGTACTTTCATCAAGAATGTCCATTATTCCACTATCTTCCAATTTAAGGTGGTACCTGCACCGAGGGGAATTATCTGGGTGTCTTCGAAAGGCAGGCTATCGGGGAGCTGCCATTGTTGTTTCTTTAGCACAATTGATGATGAATTGCGGGGCAGACCATAAAAATCTGGACCATTGGTGCTGGCAAAAGCTTCTAGCTTATCCATGGCACCTGCTTGACCAAACACTTCGGCATAAAGCTCGATGGCGGCATGATGACTAAAGCAACCGGCACATCCACAGGCGCTTTCTTTTGCGCCTTGGGCATGGGGTGCAGAGTCAGTACCCAAGAAGAACTTGGTGTTACCGCTAGTCGCCGCATTAACAAGCGCTTGCTGATGAGTATCTCGTTTTAAGATAGGTAGGCAAAATAAGTGAGGGCGAATGCCGCCAACCAGCATATGGTTGCGGTTATAAAGTAGGTGTTGAGGCGTAATTGAGGCAGCGACATTATCGTTAGCTTCAAGCACGAAATCGGCCCCTTGTTGTGTAGTTATATGCTCCAGTACTATTTTAAGGTCAGGAAATTGTTGGGCCATACCGCGCAGATGACGATCGATAAACACGGCTTCTCGATCGAAAATATCAATATTTGCAGATGTCACTTCACCGTGTAGTTGCAACACCATACCGACATCTTGCATGGCTTCAAAAACAGGTGACATTTTAGATAGATCAGTGACGCCAGAGGCCGAGTTAGTGGTGGCGCCTGCCGGGTAATATTTGCAGCCATGGATGAATCCACAGTCTTTTGCAGCACGGATTTCATCGGCAGTTGTGTTATCAGTGAGATAGAGCACCATCAGTGGTTCCCAGGTCGAGCCCTTGGGTCGCTGAGCCATAATCCGCTCACGATAAGCAGCAGCATCAGCAACTTGGGTTACTGGAGGGGTCAGATTAGGCATAATAACCCCACGGCCAAAACCGCGAGCAGCAGCAGGTACAGTGGTTTTGAGAGCCTGGTTATCACGCAGATGCAGATGCCAGTCGTCAGGTAGGATGATCGAGATATTATCCATGAAAGATGGTTCCACTGTTATGGTGTGAATGCTACCGCAAACAGTGGCTGCATAATAGTTTTTGTGGCAAAGAACGGCATACTGAATCAAAATAACATGGGTTTGAGGTGAATTTTAGGTCCCATTGTCGAGAGTTGCTATGCGTATTACTTTGCTAACAAACAGAGATTCACCCAGTCATCTGGCGCTCAGCCAGCTAGTTCGGCAACTTGCCGACCATGAAATATCAATTTTTATCTCTGAAAAGGTGGGCTCGGATTATCTTTTACCGTCTCCATTGATGGCTTTGCAGAGCTTTGAACTAGAGCTATTACAAGACGGAAGACCTAGCTTTGAGCAGTTAGCCGTAAAGGCGGGCGGTTCATTGCAGGGCTTTGTTGATACCGACAATAAGGTTAATGGTAGTGCAGGTCTCGAGCGTATTAAAGCCACCCGGCCAGATTTAATCATCTCGGTGCGATTTGGTTTGATTATAGGGCAGGATATTATTGATATCCCTCGGTATGGTGTGATTAATTTACATTCTGGGGTTTTACCTAGCTATCGTGGGGTGATGGCAACTTTAAGGGCTATGCTCAATGGTGATAGCGATATAGGTTCGACCCTGCATTTTATTCAAGACTCAGGTATTGATACAGGAGATATTATCTCTGTTGCGACTTTTCCTCTAGAGAGGCAATCATCGTACTTACTTAACGTACTTTCGCTCTACAGTGGCGGAGTGAAGCAGATCATGGATGCAGTTAAGACTCTTTCAGAATCAAATACACTGCAGTCTCATTCGCAGCAGGGAATCCCTCGCTACTTTACTTTCCCTACGACGGCCGAGTTAAACCATTTTTCCACCCAGGGTTATATGCTTTTTGACCCTCAAGAACGAACAGCGATTACTCGCCTGTATGCTTTAAATTAGACAAACAGTGAATCCCTCACTCGGTTCAGGTAAAATTCGCGGCTAATTCAAAAGTTAAGGGTTTATACAGTGTCATCAGTTAATAAAGTTGTTCTCGCTTATTCAGGAGGTTTAGATACCTCGGTTATCGTTAAGTGGCTTCAAGAAGAGTACCAATGCGAAGTAGTCACCTTTACCGCCGACATTGGTCAGGGTGAAGAAGTAGAACCTGCTCGGGCAAAAGCTGAAGCTCTTGGGGTTAAAGAAATTTATATCGATGATCTTCGTGAAGAGTACGCGCGCGATTTTGTATTCCCTATGTTTAGAGCCAATGCTATCTATGAAGGCGAGTACCTGCTTGGCACCTCTATTGCTCGTCCATTGATTGCCAAGAGATTGATCGAAATTGCCAATGAAACCGGCGCCGAAGCTATTTCACACGGCGCCACAGGCAAAGGTAATGATCAGGTTCGCTTCGAATTGGGCGCTTATGCATTGAAGCCCGGCATCACCGTGATTGCACCTTGGCGTGAATGGGATCTTAATTCCCGCGACAAGCTTATGGAATACTGTGAAACCCACAACATTCCAGTGGAAATGAAGCGTGGTAAAAAGTCACCTTTTTCTATGGACGCCAATTTACTGCATATTTCTTATGAGGGCGGTAATCTTGAAGACCCTTGGTCCGAAGCCGAAGATGATATGTGGCGTTGGACAGTGTCTCCTGAGCAAGCACCAGATAAGCCGACCTACATGACGCTCACCTATAAAAAGGGCGACATCGTTGCTATTGACGGCAAGCTCATGTCGCCAGCTACGGTCATCGAACATCTGAATGCTGTTGCTGGTGCTAATGGTATCGGTCGTTTAGATATTGTTGAGAATCGATATGTAGGTATGAAGTCTCGTGGATGTTACGAAACGCCGGCGGGCACTGTGATGATGAAAACTCACCGAGCCATCGAGTCGCTGACCTTGGATCGTGAAGTGGTGCATCTTAAAGATGAATTAATGCCCCGCTATGCGAAGCTTATTTATAACGGCTACTGGTGGGCTCCGGAGCGAGTGATGCTGCAGACTGCGATTGATCAAAGTCAGGATGTAGTCAATGGTGATGTGCGAATTAAGCTTTATAAGGGTAATGTAAGTGTGGTGGGCAGACAGTCTAATGACAGCTTGTTTGACGCCAATATAGCGACTTTTGATGATGATGGTGGCGCTTACAATCAAGCTGATGCTGAAGGCTTCATTAAACTTAATGCGTTGCGGATGCGTATCGCTGCTAATGCTGGGCGAAAATTTTAAGCTTTACTGTGCAATTGTAAACAGAGCGGCAAGTAAAATGAACGCTGTTATGGCAATAGACTTTGGATTAATGGACTAGAGGATGGATCAATGCCGCTTAGTATTGCTGATGTTAGGGACGCACATGGCCGTATCAAGCCTTATATCCACCGCACGCCGATGCTGCAGAGCTCGCAACTAAATGCACATCTAGACTGCGAGCTACTTTTTAAAGCTGACAACATGCAAAAAGTGGGTGCCTTCAAGGCACGCGGCGCCTGTAATGCAGTTTTTTCGATGGAAGAGGACAGTCTCAGTAAAGGGGTTGTCACTCACTCCTCTGGTAACCATGGCGCCGCCTTGGCATGGGCCGCAGCGATGCGCAAAACATCCTGCACTGTCGTCATGCCAAATAATGCACCCCAAGCTAAAAAAGATGCGGTGATTAGTTATGGTGCGACTGTGGTGTACTGCGAACCAACTATGATTGCCCGAGAAGGGGCAGTCGCTAGTCTGATGCAGCAATTTGGCGCGAGCTTAGTCCACCCTTATGACGATGATCGAATTATTGCGGGTCAGGGTACCGCAGCGCTGGAAACCTTGGAACAGATCGAGCAACCTATCGACATTCTTATGGCGCCAGTGGGAGGAGGGGGTTTACTCGGTGGCTGTGCGTTGGTGGTTAAGCAATCTTTAGGGATTGATGCGACTCAGGTTATCGGAGCTGAACCTGAGATGGCTAATGATGCTTGGCAGGGCTACAAATCTGGTGTCAGAGTCACTAATTTCGTACCTAATACCATTGCTGATGGTTTACGTGCCAACCTTGGGGTGCGTAATTTTGAGATCATAACCGAGCATGTTGATGATATTGTACTGACCTCAGAAGCGCGTATCGTAGAGGCGATGAAACTTATTTGGACCAGATTGAAAATCATCGTGGAGCCCTCGGCGGCTGTTCCTTTAGCTGCTATTATGGATCAGCCAAACCTGTATAGAGGTAAGCGTATTGCGATTATCTTGACTGGCGGTAATCTTGATCTAGACGCCTTACCTTGGTGATCTTTCATTCCTTGCTTAGACGAAGATTCTAACGATGTCCTACCGATATTTCAGAGTAAGTACAGAGTGTCAAAACCCAACCCTAACATGGGTTATTAACAATGAAGTTTTACAAGGAGAGAGAGTATGTTTAGCCACATTATGATCGGTGCTAATGACATCGACGAATCAAAAGCATTTTACGACGCTATTTTGGGCGTTATTGGCCATAAACCTGGGTTTATGGACCCTAAAGGCCGTTGTTTTTATGCATCAGATTCTGACGTGTTTTGTTTAAGTATACCTATTAATGGCGAGCCAGCCTGCAATGGTAATGGCAGTACAATAGGGTTTACAGTTGAAAGCCCAGAAGCTGGCGATGCGTGGCATGCAGCTGGAATTGCCAACGGCGGAATTGATTGTGAAGAGCCTCCGGGCGTCCGCGAAGGAGACAAGATGTATTTGGCTTATCTGCGCGACCCTGCAGGGAACAAGATTTGTGCCCTCTGTCATATGGTCTAGGGGTTAAATGACGACTATATTAAGGCGGTAGTAACAGTTATCTTGGTCTGCTCCAATCGTGGATCAGACCAAGATTGATCACCCAGTAGTTTTTCAAGAGCAGTTAAAATCACTATGAGTAAAGATAGTCAGCCACGCTTTCATCTCGCCTTTCCTGTTACTGACCTTGAGGCGGCGCGGAGATTTTACTGTGAGGTTCTAGGTTGCTCCACAGGCCGTGAGTCAGATCGTTGGATTGACTTTGACTTCTTTGGCCACCAACTTGTGGCCCATCTAGTTGAACCAGCAGATCATCCCTCTGCAGTCACTAATGCAGTAGACGGTCACGCGGTGCCGGCGTCTCATTTTGGTGTGATTTTAGAGTGGTCCCAGCATCAGACTTTTGTTGCTCGGCTAGAAGCTGCAGATACTAAATTTGTGATTAAACCATATCTGCGCTTTGAAGGGCGCAAAGGCGAGCAAGTGACCCTCTTTGTTCATGACCCAAGCAACAACTATCTAGAATTCAAAGCCTTTCGAGACATTGACATGCTATTTAATAAGGACATCAATAATTATTAACTAATATGACCCGTAGTGCGTACTCGCTTTGCTCCTTTAATAGGTTTATCTCGGGACTCATCAGCGCGGGTTCTAAGTACATTGTCGATAATATTTTTGAGTGCGATTAACAGCCCTGTAACTAAGAATGCACCGGGTGGCAGGACGATAATCAGAAAGCTGTAATTTGGGCCAAAGGGTTGGATCAGCCAGTTGGCGGCAATAGGTCCAAACAACAGATGCATATCCAAAAACAAAGTACCTTGACCGAGCAATTCTCTAATCGCACCTAGTGCCACTAACACTAATAAAAACCCCATTCCCATCATAAAGCCATCGAGGGCTGCAAGACTCACGTTATTTTTGCTGGCGAAGGCTTCTGCGCGGCCCAAAATAGCGCAGTTGGTTACAATGAGAGGTACAAAGATACCCAGTATTTGATACAGATCATAAGTGTAAGCTTTCATTAGTAATTCAGCGCAGGTGACAAAGGTGGCAATAATAATCACGAATACAGGCAATCGAACGGCGTCATTAACGTGATTGCGGATTAAAGACACGATAGTGTTGGAGCCAATAAGCACCATCATTGTTGCCAAGCCTAAGCCTAGTGCATTAGCCACTGTCGAACTGACAGCCAAAAGAGGGCATAGGCCTAACAGCTGAACTAGTGCTGGGTTGTTATGCCACAGACCATTTTCGGTGACTTCCCTTGCGGTTGTATCGCTCATTTTTCCACCTGCCCAGTACTGATTGTGTCTTTTGTCGGCGGTTGGTTAAACAGCCTGTCATTGTCTTGATTAAAATAATCTAGAGTTGCCACAATCTGATTAATTACTGCCCTGGGTGTAATAGTAGCCCCGGTAAACTGGTCGAATTGACCCCCGTCTTTTTTAACAGTCCATCCAGAGGGTGTTGTATTGGATAGAGACTTACCATTAAAAGCGAGAATCCAATCGTTCTTTTTAAGATCAATTTTATCACCTAGGCCAGGTGTTTCCTTGTGCTGTACTACGCGCACACCGGCAATAGTACCTTCGCTGTTAACCCCAACAATCATGGCAATATCACCACTGTAACCATCAGCAGTTACAGAGGGAATAATTGCAGCGATGGATTCACCGTTATAGCGTGCAATATGGATATTACCGCCTTTATTAAGGCCCAAGATTGGCCAGAAAGCTTCTGGTACAGGTTGGGTGTCTAATAGTAGGTCATTGTTATGACGTTCTGGTGGGACTATTTCTAGCAGTGCCCGCTGGGCAGCTAGACGTTCGGCATAGTCGATCTTATCGCGGGTAAGGTTGTCGACAGAAGACAGTACCATAGCAGTGATCAGAGCAAAGAGGGCCAAGGCGATACTATTAGAGCGAATCGACTTAATGATCATTCATCCTCTCCTTTGTCAGTGGCCTTGCGCCGGGCAGTGTGACCATAGGTGCGTGGCAATGTGTAGTTGTCGATAAAGGGCGCGGCAAAGTTGCCCAGCAGCACCGCAAAGGCTACGGCATCTGGATAATTACCCCAAGCGCGGATAACGTAAACCAAGAGTCCTATAAGGCTGCCGTAAATAAACCGGCCGCGATTACTTACCGCTGAAGAAACGGGATCGGTTAGGATAAAGAATGCACCCATCATCGATGCGCCACTAAATAGGTGCATAACTGGCGAGCCGGGACTGGCTGAGCTACCACTATCCCAGAATAAGATCGACATTAATGCTAGGGTACCGAGCATTGCAAGGGGAGCATGCCATGTGAAAATACGGGTTTTAAGTAAGATTATGCCGCCGATTAAAAATCCAACGTTGACCCATTCCCACCCAACACCCGCAAAGCTTGCTTGGTTAAATAGAGCTTCATCATGATAAATTTGGTCCACCACTAGCCCACTACTGTGTTTGAACACATCAAGCGGCGTTGCGCCGGTGATGCCATCGATCGGGGTGTTACCAGCAAACACGATGCTAAGTGATTCCCATAGCTCTGGATGCTGGACTCCTTCAGGTAAAAGAGATATCGGCGTAACCCAGGTGGTCATTTCAATAGGAAAACTAATGAGTAGTACTACATAGCCAACCATTGCCGGATTGAAAGGGTTGTGACCAATCCCACCATAGAGCTGCTTGGCGACCACAATGGCAAATAGAGACCCCACAACCACCACCCACCATGACGCCAGAGGCGGCAGAGCTAAGGCAAGCAGAACAGCAGTTACGGCGGCACTGTAGTCTTTTAAATAAAATGCAATGGGCCTGTTTCTCAGCGCAAGCATCGCTGCTTCAGCTACTAGCGAGGTCATTACTGCGATGATTAAATTGATAAAGGTGCCCCAGCCAAATTGATAACTCAGCGCTATGAATCCAGGCAAGGTAGAGAGTAGTACAAGTTGCATGACCCAACTTGTGCTTTGAGGGTTGTGCCCGTGAGGTGAGCTTATTTGTTTAAATGCCATTAGTCGGTTAACTCCCTTAGCCGATGTTGTGCCTGGTCGACTTTTTGTCTCGCGCTTTCGACACTTGCACTGCATATGGTTTGCTGTTTTGTGCTGCCATTTATGGTGGCTTCTATTAATCGTTTTTCGGCCTCTTGCAGTCTAGACTGTGCCGCCAATAAAGCGCGCTCCAACTTGGCTTTTTGTTGATCAGGGGATGCTTTTTTGGTGATGGCTCGTTGCTGCGCGGCGGCAATAATATCGGCTGCAGAGGATCCAGGTTGTGATGTACTGCTAGCCGCTCGTGCTTGTTCAGTCACCAGTCGACGCGCTTCACGCTTAGCTTGCCTTTGCTTATCAGCTTGCTCTAGACGCAGTTTACGAAATTCAAAACGCTGTCTGGCATTGTCGGCGTCAATTTTATCGATATTGGCTTTGCGAATTTCTCCTTTACTGCTTCTGTAGTGCTGAACCAGAGGAATATTACTTGGACACACGTAGGAGCAGGCACCACATTCGATACAGTCGAACAGATTATGTGCCTCTAAACGCTCTTGGTCTTTAGCCTGTGCATACCAGAACAATTGCTGTGGTAACAGTGAAACTGGACAGGCTTCAGCGCACAGGCCACAACGTATACAGGCTTGAGCAGGTGTATCGACAGGAATTTCAGAATGACTTGGTGCCAGTATACAGTTGGTTGTTTTAACCACGGGAACATCGGTAGAGGTTAAGCTAAAGCCCATCATAGGGCCGCCCATAATTAGGCGACTACAATTGTTTTCATCAAACTCATTGTGCGTCAGAAGATGGCTGATTGGCGTTCCAATAAGAACCTCATAGTTACGGTTAACGCCGCAGGCTTCGCCAGTGACGGTGGTAATTCGTGAAATGAGTGGCTCGCCATCAACAATAGCTCGTTTGATGGCTATAAGCGTTCCGATGTTTAAACAGACCATACCTAGATCGATCGGCAAACCACCACTAGGAACTTCACGGCCGGTAAGTATATAAATTAATTGTTTTTCACCTCCAGAGGGGTACTTAGTCGGAAAGGGTACTATTTTAATAGAACTCTCTTGGACATATGATCGTAGCGCCTTAATAGCCTGTGGCTTGTTATCTTCGATGCCAATCACAACCCTCTTTGGGCCGTTCAAAATATGGCAGACGACCTCTATCCCTTGAATCAGATCTTGGGTTTTCCCGCGCATAGCGGCGTCGTCGGCGGTTATATAGGGCTCACATTCTGTCGCATTAATAATCAGGGTGTCGACGGTTTTGTCATTACTAGGGCTTAGTTTGATGGCCGCTGGAAAACCTGCTCCGCCCATCCCGGCGATGCCGGCATCGGTAATTATCTGTAATAAATCTAGGGGGCCACATCGTCGGAAATCTGCAATGCCGGTGCGCTCGATCCATTGGTCTTTACCATCGCTAGCGATGGTGACACAGAGGGCGTTTAAGCCTGACGGGTGTGCGACTGGGTGATCATCGATAGCAATCACCGTCCCTGAGGTCGACGCATGTACTGGCAAATTATCCGAATGGATCGCTGTTGTTAATTTCTGACCTTTGAGTACAGTCTGCCCAATGGTAACATCAACTGTTTCTGGAGAGCCTATATGTTGATGCAGCGGGATCACTAGAGTACCCGGGATGGGCAAGTGGCCAATACTCTGAGTCATTGACTGTAATTTATTTTCTGGCGGGTGAACGCCGCCGGGAGTCTCCCAAGTGCGACTCATGCGGCATCCTCTTGAGATGACATTTTGCTGGTTGCTATAAGGTCAATAGTCGCGGGAGGGGTCGGCCAGTGCCATTGCACAATACCTTGGACAACTGGCAGCATATCGATGCAGTCTACCGGGCATGGTTCGACGCAGAGGTCGCACCCGGTGCATTCCGACACGATAACAGTATGCATGAGTTTGGCTGCGCCCAATATGGCATCTACAGGGCAGGCTTGAATGCATTTAGTGCAACCGATACATTCGTCTTCTCGGATGTAGGCGATGGTTTTGATTTCTTCCTCTTCACCGTGTTCTTCGTCTAATGCTGGGGCTGGTACATCAAGCAGGTTAGCAATAGCGTTAATGGTGTTTTGGCCTCCCGGGGGGCACTTGTTGATCGCATCCCCATCGGCAATAGATTGCGCGTACGGGCGGCAGCCGGGAAATCCACATTGACCACATTGGGTTTGTGGTAGCAGGTTATCAATTTGCTCAACAATCGGATCACCATGTACTTTGAATTTTTCAGCAGCGAACCCCAGCAGGCCTCCAAAAATAACCCCTAGACTCACTAGAGCAATGAGGGCGGCAAGCATTGGATGTTGCGCTATGGTATCAATCATTCACACTAACCCACTAAATCCCATGAACGCCAATGACATTAAACCGGCGGTTATCATGGCGATGGCGGCCCCTTCAAAAGGTTGTGGGATGTCAGCAGCGGCCAAACGTTCGCGCATTGCAGAGAATAAGATTAATACCAGTGAAAAACCGGCTCCGGCACCAAAGCCATATAGCGACGATTGCATGAAGTTAAGGTCTTTACTGGCATTTTGTAGTGCCACGCCGAGTACCGCACAATTGGTGGTTATTAGAGGCAAGAAGACACCTAATACTCGATACAGCAGTGGACTGGTTTTTTCGATAAACATCTTGGTAAATTGAACCACTGCCGCGATAACTAAAATAAACGCAATAGTGCGAAGGTAAATGAGCCCTAGGGGCATTAATACGAGCTCATTAACGATATAACTTGCCATGGCGGTAAGGGTTAATACAAAGGTTGTAGCCGCTGACATACCAATAGCCGACTCGAGTTTTTTTGACACGCCCATAAAAGGACAGAGCCCAAGGAACTGAACGAGTACATAATTATTGATCAGAATAGAGCTGACCAGGATGACGGCGAATTCTTGCATGTGCTTAGTATAATAGATGTGGTGGATGACTAGTATGGTGTAATCTGGCGGTTCTATTCAACAACTAAAATGTATCTACCAATCGCTTTTTTACTATCATGATAACCCCATAATTTGGTCGCCAAATAAATACTAGCGACCCACCATAGGTGTCATCATTAGGTCACTCTTTGGCCTGGTTGAGCACCGCTATCAGGCGCTAACAGATAAATTCCCTGCTTGTCTGCTGCTGCTAGAACCATGCCTTCGGATATACCAAAACGCATTTTTCGTGGCGCTAAGTTAGCCACCATTACCGTAAGTCTGCCTTCTAGATTTGCTGGGTCGTAGGATGATTTAATCCCTGAGAATACTTGGCGCATTTCACCACCAATATCGAGATTAAGTTGGAGTAACTTGTCTGCTCCTTCGACATGGCTCGCACTCACAATTCGAGCGACACGTAGATCAACCTTAATGAAGTCATCAAAGCTAATTTCATCGGCTAGGGGCTCATCTGCTAAGACACCACTGATGGGTTTCGCGGCTTCCTTAGCAAGATCTTCTTTACTGGCTTCAACCATGGCATCAACCCTCTCTTTTTCGATTCGCTGCATAAGCGGCTTAAACTGATTAATCTTATGTTCAACTAACGGATGCTTCACGCTATCCCACGTTAAGGCGCCATTTAAGAATGACTCGCCCGCTTCAGCCATTGCAGGAAGTACGGGTTTCAGATAGGTTAACAATACGCGGAACAGGTTAATGCCCAGGGAGCAAATATCCTGAACACCTTGTTGCTGTGATTCATCTTTGTTGAGTTTCCATGGCTCTTTGAGGGCGATATATTCATTCGCCGCATCCGCTTGTGCCATAATTTCTCGAATAGCCTTGCCGTAATCTCGATTTTCATAGTGGTTGGCAATTGTATCGGCAGCGCCACTGACCTGTGCCCATAGTTCAGGGTTATCAATGGTCGATGAAAGTATCCCATCGTTGCCATTGGTAATAAACTTGGCACAGCGACTGGCGATATTGACAACCTTGCCGACTAAGTCACTGTTTACTTTTTGTATAAAGTCTTCCAAATTGAGATCAATATCTTCAATCGAGCCAGATAATTTAGAGGCATAGTAGTAACGGAGATATTCAGGGTGCAGATGATCTAGATAGCAACGCGCATTGATAAAGGTGCCTCGAGACTTAGACATCTTTTTACCATTGACAGTAACAAAACCATGCACACAAATTTTAGTCGGTGTGCGATATTCGGCGCTTTTTAGCATCGCGGGCCAAAACAGGGCGTGGAAATTAACGATGTCTTTGCCGATAAAATGATATAGCTCGGTTGGGCTATCTTTTTTCCAAAAATGATCAAAATCTAACCCATCTCGATCACAGAGGTTTTTGAAACTCGCCATGTAGCCAATAGGCGCATCTAGCCAGACATAAAAGTACTTGCCGGGAGCATCAGGAATTTCAAAGCCAAAATAGGGTGCATCGCGGCTGATATCCCATTCTTGTAAGCCGCTATCTAGCCATTCACTAAGCTTGTTAGCGACTTCTTTTTGCACCGTACTGCTGCTGATCCATTCTTTTAAGAATGCTGTAAATTCAGGTAATTTAAAGAAGTAGTGCACAGACTCTTTTTCGACAGGCGTGGCACCCGAAATAACAGATATTGGATTAATAAGATCGACCGGCGAGTAGGTGGCACCGCAGGCTTCACAGTTATCGCCATATTGATCATCGGCTTTACATTTGGGGCAGGTGCCTTTGACGTAGCGATCCGCGAGAAAAATATTTTTCTTTGGATCAAACGCTTGAGTAATGGACCGCTGCGCAATATGGCCATTTGCCTTCAGTTGATTGTAAATTAGCTCAGAAAATTCGCGGTTTTCATCAGAGTGTGTGGAGTGATAGTTATCAACACCAATCAAAAAATCTGTAAAATCTGCTTCATGGATAGCACGCATGTCTGCAATATGTTCTTCGGCGCTAATACCTTTCTCGTCCGCTTTTAACATAATTGCAGTGCCGTGAGCATCATCTGCGGAAACGTAGTAACATTCGTGGCCGCGCATCTTTTGAAAGCGCACCCAGACATCGGTTTGGGTGTACTCTAAGATATGGCCCAGATGCAAAGCGGCATTAGCATAAGGCAAGGCGTTGGTAACCAGAATTTGACGTTTTGACGGCATGTTAGAAATCTTTTTCGGCAGCTTGAAAGAGATGCGAGTATAGCGATTTTATATCAACTTTTCATGGGCTATTGAGCGAAATAGCGGCGTTAAGTTGTCGTAGTAATTAAATAGAGTATAGGTTGGGGTGTTTTAGTGTTAAGTCAGGTGAAAAATATTATTGCAGTTGCATCAGGCAAAGGCGGAGTAGGAAAGTCAACAACGGCGGTTAACTTGGCGTTGGCATTGCATCAGGAAGGCTATCGAGTAGGGCTTTTAGATGCAGATATCTATGGCCCAAGTATCGGTATGATGCTTGGTATCGAAGAAAATACTCGCCCTGAAGCAGTAGATGAAAAATACCTTAAGCCCATTGAGGCTCATGGTGTTGCTACTATGTCTATGGCCTATTTGGTAACAGATAAGACGCCGATGGCATGGCGTGGTCCTATGGCAGCTGGCGCGTTACAACAATTATTACAGCAAACCCAGTGGGGTGAGCTCGATATACTGGTGGTGGATATGCCTCCTGGTACTGGTGACATTCAGCTTACGTTGTCGCAAAAGGTACAGGTAGCGGGAGCGGTTATTGTCACGACTCCCCAGGATATTGCCTTGCTTGATGCCCAAAAAGGTATTGAGATGTTCCTTAAAGTGAAAATACCCGTGTTAGGCATTGTAGAGAATATGGCAGTCCATGTTTGCACTGAGTGTGGTCATGCGGAGCATGTTTTCGGCGATGGTGGGGGTCAAAGAGTGGCAGCTGATTACGGTACTACATTATTGGGCAGTCTTCCTTTAGACCTTTCGATTAGGCAACAGGGCGATAAAGGGCAGCCTTTGGCGGTGGCTTTTCCGGATCAACTTATTTCACAACAGTATCGGGATATCGCCCGGTCTGTGATGGCAGCCCTAGACTTAATGCATGTCGATAGTGGTCCAGACATAGAGTTTGAGTAATAGGGCCTAATCCCGCGGTGTCGGGTCTTGCTGAAAAGCTGTAAATGCGTATCATACCGTTGGCGTTTTTAAGTCGACTTTTAACGAGCGTTTTGCGCGTAATAATCTAACTAAGAGAAGTTAATTCATGAGCATTAAATCAGACAATTGGATACGTCGTATGGCCGAGCAACATAAAATGATCGAGCCCTATGAAGCAGAGCAGGTTCGCTATGATGGAGAGGAAAGAGTTATCTCTTATGGTGTTTCTAGTTATGGATACGATGTCCGTTGCGCTAATGAGTTTAAAATATTTACCAATATTCATTCAAAGACCGTGGACCCCAAGAATTTTGATGATGACTCCTTTGTTAATGTCAGCGGAGATTATTGCATCATTCCACCTAACTCTTTTGCGTTAGCAAGAACGGTCGAATATTTTAGAATTCCACGTTCGGTCTTGACTATCTGTTTAGGCAAATCGACCTATGCCCGATGTGGCATTATTGTCAATGTGACACCGCTTGAGCCAGAATGGGAAGGGCATGTGACACTCGAGTTTTCTAACACCACTAACCTTCCGGCAAAGATTTATGCCAATGAAGGCGTTGCCCAAATGTTGTTTTTTGAATCTGATGAAGTTTGTGCCACATCCTATGCGGATAGAGGCGGTAAATATCAGGGGCAAACTGGCGTGACTCTGCCTAAGGCTTAATTTAAGGCGATCTTTAAGCGTAGATATGACTATTGATTTCCGTTTGGATTAAGCAAAGCGTTCTTCAATAAGAGCGCCTGCTGTTGCAATCTTTGTGTATTTTCAGGGCCCGTGCGTATGAGCTGTTTTTGCAGTGGTGTTAAAGATTCTAGCGACATGTCGGCATATTTGTAGGCTACAGAATCGCGAGTGAGGCTAATAGGCTCGACTATAATGGGCGTATTTAGAACCTGATCTATCGCGGTTAACAATATTCCATCCATCTGACGGGGCTTATACCCCATCTCACGAAATGCGCTTTCTAGCAAAGGACGCGCAAAGTGGAACATTTGCGCCATTGAGTTCATGTTTAGCGATGCGAGCACTGCAACCGTAGTGTTATATCGCTCATAGTTACCGGCATTCAGCCAAATCACATCGCCCTCGTTATGAGTTGCAAAGCTACTTTGGGGAGAACTTAACGGGAAAATCTTACCCAGTATTATGCCTCTAGAGAGGCCGTCGAGATAACTAGCAGTTCGGCGAACAAGGTCATCGGTCGCCAGCCAGCTATTTATTTCAGCCTTGTTACTCATTAATACAATGCGTTCTCGTACGAACTCATCACTCGTGTCCAACGTTGGTAACGGTGTTTTTACAGGCTCTGACGATGTCTTGGATGCTACGTCGACTCCATCTGGCTGATTAAGCACTTTTGGGATGGTGGCTTCTGGAACTATCGCAGGAGCTATGACAACATCGACGACTTGTTCAGGTATTGAGAGAAGTTCAGAGTCATTAGGTAGGTCTTTTTGAGCTTGGTAGAGTACACCCCCAACGATAATGAGCGATGCGAGAGTACCGAGAGTGAGGATAGATTTACTCTTATTGGTTGCGTCTCGTTTAGTCATGACTTTTTCTCTTCAGCAGGTTGTAACGGTAAGATATCACGTTCATTTACCCGACCTTGAATAATCTTTAGTTGATGACTGTCACCCTTCTCAGTATGGCTTAATTCTACCAGCAAGAAATCCCAGTCAGTCGCCAGCCAAATAACTGTTTCACGAGTGTTATTATTGCTCACTCTACGAATCTTCGTGGTATTCAGTGGGCCAATCGCAGTAGTTAGGATCTCTGATGCTACCACTTCATAATCATACTGCTTGCGCTTACCACGGATCAAGACAGGATAAGAAAAGACCTTTTTCCCTGCTTGTAGGTCACGTCGCAATTGTAACTTATGAGTAACGACGTCAAGGGTCCCCAGCTCTAGATCAATGATCTGAGCCTCATCATTCTTAGTGTATTTAAGTTGTTTATTAGGCCAGTCAAAGACTTGCTTCTCAACGCGAGATGTACCGACTAGTGAACGCTTGTAGCTGTATTGATAAGGAATAATTTTTTGTTGATTGTCAATTACAAATTTAGCGCTTTCTTTGATTCTTCCAAGGATACTTTTAGCGTCCAAAATTTCTATATAAGAACCATCCTCTAATTGCTGAAGTTGGTGGTGGGCCTTGATGGCTAGCCCATTGTAATTGGCCCTATATTGCGCGCTATAGATGGCTATTTCGTTATTGGTTGTTGATGCTACGGTCAATGCAGGACTTAGCAGAGAAACTATTGCGGAAATTATTATGAATCCGATGACTCGAGTAAATCTCTCCAGCATTGCTGATCTATTCATTTATACCTACATAAGTGTTTAAGCAAGTTGATTAGGCTTTAGAGCAACAAAAACGATTAGCGTTCATTATTAACATCAAATAATATTCCGTTTTTTCCAATCAACACGCCATCCAAGAAGGCTTTGCCATTTTGCGACGTTAAACGACCGTCACAAAACCATTGGGCCGCCGCTGGGTATATTTTATGCTCCATTGTTAAGACCCGCGCGGCTAAATCCTGAGGGTCATCGGCCGGACTAATGGCAACTTCAGCCTGAAGCACTGGAGGTCCGCCATCTAGTTCTGGAGTCACAAAGTGCACGGTAGCGCCAGCTTTTGAATCACCCGCATCTATTGCCCGCTGATGTGTATCTAGACCTTGGTAGGCGGGTAACAGTGAGGGATGTATATTGAGTAGTTTACCATCAAACTGATTAATAAAGTCAGGGGTTAGAATCCTCATGAAACCAGCCAAAATGACTAGATCAGGCGAGAAGTTTTGGATGGCCTCTGAAAGATGTTGATCAAATTCCTGCCTCGAACTAAAGTCACGATGATCAATGACAAGTGTTGGAATATTGGCTGCAGTAGCCCGATCTAATCCTTTAACGCTAGGCTTATTGCTAATCACTGCAGTGATCTGAGCTTTTATCTCATTATTATGGCATGCGTCAATGAGTGACTGCAGATTAGAGCCGCTACCAGAAATAAGGACGACTATACGAGAAGTTGGCTTTTGGCCAGTACTCATAGAGCTAGTCCTAATAGTTGAACCTGATGGTCCCCAGCTTTCATCTCATCAATAGATCCGAGGATAAAGGCAGTTTCACCACTATCAGCCAAAATAGTCAATGCAGTCTGTGCGCTTGAGGAGGGCACACAGATCACCATGCCGACACCGCAATTAAGGGTGCGATGCATTTCATATTCGTCAATATTGCCATCTTTCTGTAACCAATCGAAAACAGATGGCCGTACCCATGAGTTGGTATCAATGATTGCTTTAGAGTTTTCTGGCAGTACACGCGGAATATTTTCTAGTAAACCACCACCTGTAATATGGGCGAGGGCGGTTACAGGAGATTGTGCAATCAGACCTAGTAGGGACTTTACATAGATCTTTGTAGGAGCCATTAGTAAATCAATGAGCGGGATCCCATCAAGCTTTGTGGTCGCGGGGTCTGTGTTAGTAACCTCAAGTACTTTGCGTATCAGAGAATAGCCATTGGAATGGGGGCCGCTAGACGTCAAGCCAATTAATGTATCACCTACTGCAACTTGGCTGCCATCGATGAGTTTGGACTTTTCAGCAATACCGACACAAAAGCCAGCAAGGTCATAGTCTTTGTCTTCATACATCCCAGGCATTTCAGCAGTTTCACCGCCAATTAAAGAGCAGCCCGAAAGTTCACATCCGTCAGCTATACCATTAACAACAGCTGCCGCAGTGTCTATGTCGAGTTTTCCTGTCGCGTAATAGTCTAGGAAAAAGAGAGGTTCTGCGCCACACACAATAAGGTCGTTAACGCACATGGCTACCAGATCAATACCAACAGTGTCATGCTTGTTATGATCCAGTGCGAGCCGAAGTTTGGTACCTACACCGTCAGTGCCAGACACCAATACGGGTTCTTTGTATCCTGTGGGTAGTTCGAAAAGTGCGCCAAAACCACCCAGGCCGGCCATTACTTCAGGGCGGCGAGTACGTTTTGCGGCACCTTTAATTTTTTCGATCAGGGCGTTACCTGCATCAATATCGACACCAGCATCTTTGTAGCTCAAAGATTGATTTTTTTCGGACATGGGTGGGTTCCTTTGGAAAACCGGTATTTTAGCGCGGCTGTTAGGCGGGCGCTATTTTTTAATTAATCTTATTTTACTCTGCGTATTTCTTCGTAGAGGAGTCTAATCTTGATTAACCACTGGTACAATGTCAGACATTAGGTTGGAGTAAATATGTTGCGGCGTCTTTTGATTCTAGTATTGTTCTTTGTTAGCCCTTATTGTGCGGCTGAAGAGGTTAATGATTTATATAGCGCCATGGTGCCTATAGCAGATCAAAGCTCTTCTGCACGCGAGCAGGGGGTGCTAGATGCCTTACAAAATGTGCTAATAAAATTAACGGGCAATAGTCAAACCTTTCAATCAACTCGCCTCGCTCCATTTTTGAGTAATGCTAATGGTTACGTCGACGCATTGAGCTTTGAGGACTTGCCCCTTGACTTAAACGCAAAGGATTATCTGTCTGATAGTCCTGGTTTTGGCTTGAGAGTTAAATTTTCGCGCTCGGCAATAGATCTATTGATCCGACAGGCACAATTACCGATCTTACCCTCTAATCGGCCCAAGTTTCTAGTTTGGATTATCCGTGATGACCCAACTGCAGGTCGCGGATTTATCGGAGAAGACGTAGCGGCAGAGAGCACTATAGATTCTGTCGACGCAGTTTTTTTGACGCGTTTTGACCGCGCGATGCGATCCCGTGGGATTCCTTATATACTCCCTACTTTTGACTTAGAGGATCAATTAGTCTTACCGATAGAGCAAGCTTGGAATCTAAAAGCTGACGACCTTGCGCTGGCTTCCCAGCGCTACCAAACAGACGGCTGGATTGCTTTACGATTTTATCGTACATCCTCTGGGGAGGTTCGTGGTTCATGGTTATATCAGGCAGGGGGACGTCGACAGTTAAACGATTTTCGCTCTGAAGGAGACGAGCACTTTCTAGAAATGGCCGTTGATAATTTACTCGACCGTATGACTCGATCTTTTAGTTATATACCTCGATCAGACACCAATAAATTATTGCTAGAAATTTATAATGTTAATTCATACAGCGCTTATCAATCGGTACTTAAGCAACTCAAAAAATTAGAGGTGATAGACTCGGTCGATCTATTTTCTACAAGAGGAAATCAACTTATAATGTCGGTAGAGGCTGAAGGTGGCCAAGAACTACTGAGGAATGCCCTTGTGCGCAGCGGCCGATTTCACGATTGGAATGCTGATATAGAGATAGAAAATCAGCAGCTTACATTCGATTGGATTAAATAATGCAAAATTTTCAGCAACTTAGTTTGCCAGTTGCTTTGGACGACCAGGCAACCTTTGATAACTTTTATGCGCCTAATGGCACACCGCAGCACATGGCAACTTTTGTACTAAAAGATGAAGGCAGGCGTTTCGCCTATTTGTCTGGCGCTAGCGGTGTGGGCTTGTCGCACCTTCTTCAGGCGAGCTGTCAGACCACCGAGCTTGGGCATAATTATGGCGCGATTTATTTGCCCTTGAAGGAATTGTGCGACTACCCCCCGGAACAGGTTTTTGAAGCCCTTGAATTGGCCCCAATAGTCTGTATTGACGACCTGCAGCTGGTTGCGCATCTTGAGGAGTGGCAAGTACCACTTTTCAACTTATTTAATCGATGCCGCGATAGTGGGTGCCGTCTCATCATCTCTGCGCACAGCAGTCCAGATCATTTGGGCTTGAAATTACAGGATTTATTGTCCAGGTTAAAATCCGGTGTATCTCTGCATCTACCAGCCTATAAAGGCGAAGATCAAAGGCGGCTTTTACAGTATCGCGCTAATAGTCGTGGTTTATATGTATCCGATGAAGTGGCTAATTTCTTGCTGAATCGGTTACCTAGAAGCAGTCATGCCATGATACAAGCTTTAGAATTACTGGATAAGGCTTCACTGCGAGAACAACGAAGATTAACACTACCTTTTGTGAAAGTGGTGCTTGATTTATGACTCTGTTGAAAACCCCTCTAATTGGGGGTTTTTCGAAAACCGAGAGCTTGGTGCAGGTTGTCTACAGAGGGCAGTCTTCGCAGTACAAATAAAGTCCTCTAGGATCATTAAGATTATCGATCATTATCAGGGGGCCAAAGATTTTCTTGGCATAACGCTGCAGGCTTTGAGGAATACCCGTTTTAACATTAGAGTTTAAGCCTAAGTTGCGCAGAGATTTGGTGACATTACCATTGATCTCAGTTAATAGAGTTTCCATAGGTGACATCTTTTTGCGTCGGTAGTCAATCTGATAGTCATCCAGGTTTGCGAATGTGGCAGCTATTTCTATAGCATCGTTGAGGTCTCCGAGCTCATCAACCAAACCATTCACTAATGCTTGATTGCCGGTCCAAACTCGGCCTTGAGCAATTTCGTGGACATCATCAGGTGTCGATCCACGGCCGTTAGCGACAAGTTCGAGAAAGCGAGTGTATATATTATCGACACCGGATTGAAAAATAGATTTTGTTTGCAGTGATAAGGGACGATCAATTTCCATCATAGCCGAGATATCAGTGGTACCAACGCCATCTGAATAGACACCTAAATTAGCGAGGGATTGGTCGATAGTTGGGATCACTCCCCAGACACCAATCGAGCCAGTTATACTCGTCGACATAGCCAAGATCCGGTCAGTTTCTGCCGCAATCCAATAACCTCCAGAAGCCGCGACACCACTCATTGAAACGACCACCGGGATGCCTTTCTTGCGAGTAGCATTAATGGAATCGCGAATAATCTCTGAGGCAAAAGCACTGCCACCACCACTATCAATACGCAATACAACGGCTTTTACAGTCTCATCTTCGCGCAAGTCCGTGAAAATATCTGCAAGCGTATCTCCTCCAATACTTCCCTCAGGTTGCTGACCATCCATAATGGTGCCGCTGGCTACGACCAGGGCAATTTGGTTTTCTTTATCAGAAAATTGGCGAGTGTTGAGCCTGATATTTGCGAGGTAACTATCCATGTCAATACTGTCAAATTCGCCCTCTGAGCCAGGAATGCTATCATTTAAGTAGCCTATGATCTCCGAGCGAGTAGCAATGACATCAATTAATCCAATTTCTTTGGCAAGTGCTGCCGAGTCACCACCATTGTCTGCCAGCGCAAGATGGAGATTGTTGGCATAGTCATTAATAGTGCCAGTTTCAAGGTGTCTCAAATCTTCGATCTCTGCAATATAGAACTGCCACAGATCCCCCAGTAAATGCTGTGTTTCATCACGCACCTGCGGGGACATGGTATTGCCCATTAACGGCTCTACTGCGCTTTTGTATTGCCCGGCACGAAAGATATTCATTGTGATTTTCAGGTTGTCGAGGGCCTCTTTAAAGTAACTGCGATAAGAGCCAAAGCCAGTTATCATTACTCCGCCAAGCGGATTTAGCATAATTTCATTGGCGTGAGCGGCAAGAAAATATTGTGATTGAGTGAAGTTGTCGCCTATAGCAATAATCGTTTTTTCGGCACCAAAGCGCTTTAGTGCTAAGCCAATTTCTTCCAGTTTACTCAGACTGCCACCGGCCATATAGTCCGTATCAAGAAGCAGGTGTGTAATTCTTTCATCATCAAGTGCCGTGTCTATTGCTTCAACGACATCTCTTACGAGTGTTTCAGAATTTTGCTGATCATCTTGAAAAAGAATCTGATTGAAAGGATCTGTATATGTTTTTTGATCAACAAGGAATCCTTGGGGAGCAAGATAAAGCGCCCCTTTTTCTGGTATGGGCTGTAAGTTATCACCAAACATACCGCCAATAGCAAGGATAAAAAAACCAAAAATTAAAAAACTAAAAACATTCCGAATGGTGGTAAAAATATTACCAAGGATTCTAAAGGCGCGCTTGAAAAGGCCTGGTTTTTTCTCAGTCATCTAAACATCCTTTTAATATTTTATGGGTTATCACAGGTTATGTTTTTGTTTCACACGGGCTGTTACAGACGCTGCACTAAATAATATAACAGTCAACGCTAGCTCTATCATATCTAGAATTAATGGTTCTGGCTTGCTCATCTTGGCGATGGCTATAGCAAAGTATAGCAAGAGCACAAAGCCTAGCCAGATTAGAGTGCGTGTTTCACCCCTGATAATTCCAGGAATGAAGATTATCAGCGGCAGCAGATATAAAAAGTAAATCACGCCAGGCGCTTGTTGCTGCCATAGGTTTACTGTCAACGTAATGAGTAAGATAAAAAAGCTTCCGCGGGTGGTAAGTTGTGCGGTAGATAATATTGATTCAATTTTCAAGATTGGGTGCCTTGTCATTGTTTATTGTTAGGGTCCATAAAAAGTATTTTTTACTTGGCTAATTTTTTTGCCAGGCTAGCAACACGATGACCTTGAGTTCGCGCTATTTGAATTTCAGTTTCACTTAGAGTACCTGCTTCTACATGGCTGGCGCCGTAGGGGGTTCCACCACTCTTAGTGTTAGCTAGTGCAGGCTCAGAATAGGGTACACCGGCAATCACCATGCCGTGATGTAACAAGGGCAGCAGCATGGATAACAAGGTCGATTCTTGTCCACCATGAAGGCTGGATGTTGATGTGAAAGCACCTGCAGGTTTATTGGTCAGCGCGCCGCTCAACCAAAGGCCTGATGTGCCATCAATAAAGTACTTTAGTGGTGCCGCCATATTGCCAAATCGAGTTGGACTACCGATTAGTAACCCGGCGCAATTAGCCAAGTCTTCTTCATTGCAGTAAATGTCGCCCTCATCTGGAATGTCATCTTCCATCGTTTCACAGACTGCTGATACTGGGGGCACAGTGCGAAGCATGGCTTCTACCCCTGCGTTTTCGACACCTATAGCTATCTGCTCTGCTAGCATTTGCACATGACCATGACGACTGTAATAAAGGACCAAGATATAAGGCGTGGCTGTTTCAGTCGACATTACAGTATCTCCCAGACATTTTCAGGTGGTCGTCCAATCACTGCTCTTTCTTCTGACACTACAATTGGACGCTCGATTAATTTTGGGTATTTAATCATTGCGCTGATTAATTGCGCATCAGTCACTTCTTGCGCACCTAGTTGGTTTTCCTTGAACTCATCTTCTGAACGTCGAATGATCTCTCTAGGAGCCATATTAAGTTTAGCCAACAAGCTAGTCAGTGTTGGCTTGTCGATGGGCGTTTCTAAATACAGAATAATACTCAAGTCGACCTTTTCAGATTGCAAAATTTCTAATGTCTGTCGTGACTTGGAACATCGAGGATTGTGATAAATAGTGATCATTGAATTTCATAGGATTGCGAATTTACACTCATTGTAAGGCCAATCAAGAAAAACCCAAAGACAAGTCCGTAGAGCCTATTGCTGGATACGCTGATTTAGGGCGATTCTTGCTATTTCAAGTAAATCATATCGTGTAAACTATGAGTCTTGATTAGACTGTACTCGAAATTGAGAAGTGGTAAAAAAAGCCTTGGCTACGTAATGCTCCATTTTTCGTTACCGTTAACCTGCTGTCATTATATTGTTAATGAGTGGAAAGAAAATTTTATGTTAAAAAGAATGATGCTGGTGATCTGTTTGCTGTTTGGCTGTTCAAGCGATGCCAGTTATCCTTTGGTTCAAGGTGGTATTCTCAACCTAGCGAACCCTGAAAAATTAATTGTGATTAATTATTGGGCGATTTGGTGCGGACCTTGCCGCAAAGAAATCCCTGAACTAAACGAGCTGGCATCTCATTATGCTGAAACAGTCTCTGTGGTGGGCGTTAATTTTGATGGTTCCCAGGGTCAAGAATTGTTGGGTGAAATAGACAAGTTGGGTATTGAATTTCCTAGTCTGGTTGGAGATCCGCGGACTATTTGGGGCCTTGAGCCGGTAACGATACTTCCGGAGACATTGATTGTTAGTCGTGAGGGTAAGTTACTACATCGATTGATCGGCCCTCAGACGTTAGCTTCTATTGAAGCGCTTATAGAATAGAGACCCCTGATAGGGTATATCAGTAATCGATCGTATTGGTTTAAAGTGCAGTTATGCTGAGTTTTTAAAACAGTTTATGAGAGGTGTTTATGAAAGATTTACGCAAGTTTTATATTAATGGCGAGTGGGTTGATCCAACTCATAGCAATGACCTACAGGTTGAAAATCCAGCCAATGAAGAGATGGTTGCGACGATTTCTCTTGGTGGTGAGACCGATGTTAATTTGGCGGTTGCTGCGGCTAAGCGCGCGTTTGCAAGTTACTCGCAGATCAGTGTCGAGGAGCGGATTGCGCTAATGGAGAAACTCTTGCAAATCTACATGGATCGTTATGACGAGATGTCGGTTGCAATTTCCGTGGAGATGGGCGCACCGATTTCATTCGCTACTGCTGCCCAAGCAGATTGTGGTCGTGGGCATATAAATGCTGCGTTGGAAGCATTGAAGCAATTTGAATTTGAGCGACAAGTGGGTACTACACGAATTGTTAAAGAGCCGATTGGCGTTTGTGGCTTCATTACTCCTTGGAATTGGCCTATTAATCAGATCAGCTGTAAGGTCGCACCAGCTTTAGCGACTGGCTGTACTATGGTTCTTAAACCCAGTGAAATTGCGCCAATATCGGGCTACTTATTTACCGAAATAATGCACCAAGCGGGTTTCCCTGCAGGTGTTTACAACATGGTTAATGGCGACGGCCCTAATGTCGGTGCTGTAATTGCGGGTCATCCTGATGTTGATATGGTTTCTTTTACAGGCTCCACACGAGCTGGAATATTGGTGGCTCAAGCTGCAGCTCCAACGGTCAAAAGAGTGACTCAAGAGCTGGGTGGCAAGTCCCCTAACATCATTTTTGAAGATGCGGATCTGGAGAGTGCAGTCAGTGGAGGTATTATTAATATGATGAGCAATACTGGGCAATCCTGTAATGCGCCTTCGCGAATGTTAGTGCAGTCTTCGGTTTATGATAGGGCTGTTGAGATTGCCAAGCAGGCAGCAGAGAATGTTGCGGTTGACGAGCCTACTAGCCAAGGCTGGCATATAGGGCCATTGTCTAGCCGGGTGCAATTTGAAAAGGTACAGGGCTTAATTGAAAAAGGAATTTCAGAAGGCGCGAAGTTAGTGACTGGAGGTTTAGGCAAGCCAGAGGGGTTTGATGCTGGTTATTTCGTAAAGCCAACGGTGTTTGCCGGGGTGAATAATCAGATGACGATCGCCCAGGAAGAAATATTTGGACCTGTGTTGACTATGATTCCTTTCGATACTGAGGAGCAAGCCATAGAAATCGCTAATGACACACCTTATGGACTGGCGGCCTATTTCAGCACTTCTAGTGAAGAGCGAGCTCGGCGTGTGGCGGGTCAGTTGCGGGCTGGAATGGTAAGTGTAAATAGTGCCTCTCAGGATTATGCCGCGCCATTTGGGGGCTACAAGCAATCAGGTAATGGCAGAGAGTGGGGCGAGTTTGGTTTTGATGATTACCTGGAAATAAAAGGGATCACTAGCTGACAGGACTATTCTGAGGCAGACTGCCATGCGTGATCGGTCGGAGAGGGTTGTTATTGTCAGGTTGTTGGAGTCAGTAAAGACAGTATTTTGGACAACCGCGGCATTATCGACCCGAGTCTTGCTCTTCATTTGCAGTTACTGCATAGATAAGCCCGCCCGCGATAATAATGGCTAATCCAATCAATCCCTCTTGTGGCCGTGAAATTAAAACATAAGTAAGTGTCCACAGAGTGACCGCCAGATAGATCAAAGGAACCACAGGATAGCCAAACGTGCGGTATGCGCCTTCCACATTAAGTTTTTTATAGCGCAGTACAAAAACACCGATCACCGAAAATAACGTATTAATACCTAGCACGAAGCTAGAGAAAATCAGCACCGATTCGAAGGTTGCGCTAACAATAAAGATGATTGCTAGAGCGCTTTGAAACACGATCGCGATAGCAGGTATTCCAGCACCGTTGACAAGACTGAGTTTCTTGAATAGCGTAAAGTCCTCCCCAATGACTTGTAACACACGTGGGCCGGCCATCGTCATAGCACTGACAGTGGAGATAAGAAGCAAAGCTAAAACACCACCCATGATTTTTCCAGAATTGCCGCCAAGAGCATGTTCGGCAGTAATGACCCCGATCTCTAAGTTACCCTCTAATATGTTAATTGGCGCAGAGTTTAAGAAGGTAAAGTTTAGTAGTAAATAAAGAACCATAACGGTGCCGGTTCCGAAAAATAAAACGATGGGCAGGTTACGTTGTGGATTGTCCAGCTCACTGGTGACATAAGTGACCGCATTCCAACCAGTGTAAGCATAATTCACATAGATTAGAGACACAGCGAAAGCTCCGCCAAATAAAAGCGTTTCATCGCCTGCCTGGGGCATCAAATTGATCGCCTGTGGACTTTTTCCCCAGACAAAAAGAATCAGGCAGAACAACAAAATTAAGAGTACTTTTAACACCGTAAATATCTGTTGTACCTTACTGCTGGTGCCATGGGAGAGGCAATGCACAATGGTGAGTAATACAACTAAAGTCACTGCAGACAGGGTATTAGGCAGTTCAGGAAACACCGCTGAAAGATAGGCGCCAAAGGTCATAGCGGCCAAGGCCACCGGCGCGGCAAATCCAACAGTTGCAGAAACCCAGCCCGAAATAAAGCCGGCGCAGGGATGATAGAGCCGACCAAGAAAATTATATTCACCACCTGAGCGCGGTAAATTGGCACCTAATTCGGCATAGGTTAAAGCGCCACATAGAGCCGTTATACCGCCAACGAACCACAGCATCATCAGTACAAAGAAGGATTGAATGCCCAATAGCTGAAAGCCGAGACTAGTAAATACGCCTGTCCCTACCATGTTGGCGATCACGACAGAGATACCAGTAGTTTTTGAGAATGTTTGCATCAGGATTCTACAGCTTAAGTCTGAGTTTTCCGCACTTTACAGTAGCTTGTAGTTAAGTGCAGTAAATATCAGCAAGCGTTGATATGGCACATTTTATGCCATAAACTCTTGCTCGGTTCCTCTATGCTATTTAAAGGGTTGAGATAAAAGAATTTGAGTTGTACAGGCGTCACTGGTTTTTGTCTGAACTGGTCAGAAACTAAATAATAAATACAGGTATAAGGAGTGGTAGTGATGAAGAAGACTGTGATTGCAGCTTTGGTGTTTGCAAATTGTATGGCGACTGCTGAGCCAGTTAAGAATGTTTATTTTGGTGATACTCATTTACACAGCTCCTACTCTTTCGACGCATTCTTGAATAACAACCATAGCGCAGATCCAGACACAGCCTATCGCTGGGCTAAGGGTCAACCGGTTATCCATCCTTATAATCGAACACGCGTTCAAATTAATACTCCGTTAGATTTCTTGGTCGTCTCAGATCATGCGGAGATGCTGGGCGTCATGCGGGCTGTTCGCAATGATAAATTCGAAGGTGAAGATCTTGGTTGGTGGGGTAGTTTGAATCGCTGGTATGCCTTTAGGTTGATGAATCAAGCGATAGATGATGACACTGGACTGCAGTTTTTTGGTCAATTTTTACCTAAGAATCCGTCAAATAATGGCCATGGTGATCCAGTTAAAGACCCTAGTAATAATATCTCTGATCTCTCTATTTTTGGCGATACGACTAAAACGTCCACCATTGCTTGGCATGATATTATCGATGCAGCAGAACGCCACAATGACCCCGGCACCTTTACCAGTTTATTAGGGTGGGAATGGAGTTCTATTCCTCTGGGGGCTAATTTACATCGCATTGTGATTTCACCGGATGGTGCTGACAAAGGTAAGCAATTCTTACCCTATGGCTCCGATAAAAGTCAGTATCCAGAAGATCTTTGGCAATGGTTAGATGAAACACAAGAGCGCACGGGCACTCGATTTTTGGCGATCCCTCATAACTCTAATATCTCCAAAGGCTATATGTTTGATGACACGACCTTGCGTGGTCAACCTATCGATGCTGACTATGCTCGTCGCCGTATTAAGTGGGAGCCTATCGTAGAGATGACGCAGATTAAGGGCGATAGCGAAACGCGTAGTGAATTTTCTCCGAATGATGAGTTTGCGGATTTTGAAAATTATGACCACTATATTCAGCAAGGTCAGACAGGGTACAGTCCAAGTGAGGCTGACTTCATTCGACCAGCGCTTAAAAAGGGTTTATCCATAGGCCAGAAAGTTGGCGTTAACCCCTATAAATTTGGACTCATAGGATCGACTGACGCTCACTCAGGTCTCTCTTCGTCAGAGGAGGGTAATTTTTGGGGAAAAATGGCCAAAGACTCTACCCCAGAAACAAAAGAGCGATGGGGTATAAGTCCCATCTCCAGTAATGGCTGGAATATGTCAGCCTCGGGAGTGGCAGCAGTGTGGGCGACAGAAAACACTCGAGAAGGCATATATGCAGCTTTTAAGCGTAAAGAGGTCTACGCAACATCCGGTCCTCGACTGCGCGTGCAGATGTTTGCTGGATGGGATTTCCCGAAAAATGCAGTGATGAGTGAGGATTTTAGCAACATTGGTAACCAATATGGCGTTCCCATGGGCGGCGACCTGATAGCTACAGATGCCGATAGTAAGGCGCCTAGTTTTCTCATTAGAGCAGTCAAAGATCCCGTTGATGCAAATTTAGATCGAGTACAGGTTGTCAAAGGCTGGATCGATAGCAGTGGCCAAAAACAAGAAAAGGTCTATAACGTAGCTTGGTCGGACGGTCGTAAACTGGATGCTGATGGGCAATTGCCAGAGGTTGGCAATACCGTTGATTTAAGTTCTGGTCGTTATACCAATACAATTGGGCAATCTGAGCTGGCAGTACTATGGGTTGATCCTGATTTTAATCCTGAGCATTCGGCTTTTTATTACACGCGTGTACTTCAGATTCCAACGCCGCGCAATGGCTTGTTAGATAGCTTAGCCTTAGAGCTGGATGAGCCTCCAAGAGGGCCTAAAACGATTCAAGAGCGTGCTTATACCTCACCCATCTGGTACCAATCACAATGATAGAAAGGGTAGTGCCTGAGGTTGTTTTCCTATGAAATGTAAACAAGTAATGGTGAGCGGCGTTATGTTTGTTTTAATGACTGCTGCCGTCTCAGATGAGACTAATACCCGTCTGGTATATCCCATAGGTTGAATTACCTCCTAAAAACTAAAACTAGGTTATATGAATTTTTTTTCTAGACAAATTTTTAAAGAGCCGCTATTCCAATTTCTAATTATTGGATTGGTATTACTTGGCGGTGAGCGATTAATTAATTCAGAAGATTATGGTGAAGAGCAATATAGTATTTTTATTGACAATCAGATACTTGCTCAATTTATGCAACGTCAGGCTAAATCGTTTAAACCAGAAGATGCTTTAAAGACTATTCAGGGTCTTACTTATTCTGAACGCCAGCGATTGATAGAAAGCTATGTTCAAGGTGAAGTTTTATACAGAGAAGCTTTGGCGCTCAATTTAGAGCGAGATGATCAGATCATCCGTCGCCGATTAATACAAAAAATGGATTATTTGGCTCAGGGCTTTTATGACGAAAAGCCACCGCTCACTGAAGCTGATCTGCGGGCATACTATGATTCTAGTCGAGAGGATTATAAGAGGGTTGCCACGGCGACTTTCACTCACGTGTTTGTTGGCTCAGGCAAGGATATCAGTTGGGAACAAGGTAAAATCCGAGCATTAAAGTTGTTAAAGGACCTAAATGTAGACCAAGTGCCGTTTGAAAACTCGGGACTTTACGGCGAACGATTCCTTTATAATCGCAACTATGTCAATCGCGATGATGACGAAATCGCTAGTCATTTTGGCCCCGATTTTCGGCAAGAAATATTTGCATTTTCACCTTCGAGTCCACCAGATCCTTTAAGGTGGCAGGGTCCACTTAGGTCTAACTACGGTTGGCACCTAGTTTTAATGACTAAAAAAACCCCCATGTATGTTCCTGAATTTCAAGACGTCAGCTCAGTGGTACTGGCTGACGTACAGCGCCAACAGCAGAGGGAGATAAAGCGGCTGGCTATTGATAATCTAATATCTAAATATAAGATTATAGACAAGGCTGAGCCCAAGTGATGAGAGCTATTTTCTTGCTGTTGAGTCTGATTTACGTCGGTAATGCGAGTGCAGATGAAGCTAGACCGGTTTATGTCGAGATCAATCAATTGTCAGAAAGCGAATACTTGCTTAAGTGGAAAATTCCACCCGTTATGCCTTTTGGGGAAGAGCCTGGCATTAAATTAGATCATGAAAGTTGCCGTATAGAGGGTGGGCCCACCGGAAATCAACCGGCCGGCTTGCTCGGTCGACGTCACTATGTTTGCGACCAGGCTAGTCCAGATTTCAGTGTTCATCTAAATTATCTTGATAGTAATCCGGGTCTCACTTCTTTAGTGGTCTATAAATCGTTGTCCGGTGAGGTAGCACAGGTCTTCTCGGGCCCAGAGATCACCATTATAGCCTTACCACTGGATGTCCCAGCTACCGAGGTGGCGCATCAATATCTGATGGCGGGGACAGAGCATATTCTTGAGGGCTATGACCATTTACTCTTTGTACTCTGTTTAATTATTATCGCGGGAGGTCTTAAGCGCTTACTGCTAACGGTGACCGGATTTACACTTGCCCACTCCATTACCCTGAGCCTTGCCACTCTAAATATCTTTAGAGTGCGCACAGAATTAGTCGAAATACTGATTGCTCTAAGTATTTTGTTGTTGGCTGTGGAAATTATTCGTCATCATCAAGGACGTGAGCAAAATAGTTTCACGTGGCGCTATCCGGTAAGCGTGTCTTCAGCATTTGGCCTATTACACGGATTTGGTTTTGCGGTGGTACTTCAGGAATTGGGTTTGCCGCAGTCAATGAAGCTTGAGGCGCTATTATTTTTTAATATAGGTGTTGAAATAGGTCAAATCCTATTTATTGTCGGTATTGTTTTGATAGGCTTACTCGCAAGACAGATTCCTGCCATTGAGCAAAAAGAAAAGGTGATAACGGATCTTGCGGTCTATGCCATTGGAATCTGCAGTGCTTATTGGCTTTTCGATCGCAGTGCGCTGCTGTTAGGCTAAGGTGCAGAGTCTATTTAATGTGATTTAAATGTTTGGCGAGCACTTTTAGGCTGGGTTTGAATAATTTTGGTGTGCAGGCCAAAATATGACCCGTACCCAAGAACGATTCTCCGCCTTGAAAGTCACTGACCATTCCGCCAGCCTCTCGAACAATGAGTGCTCCAGCAGCAATATCCCAAGGTTTTAAATGCATTTCCCAAAAAACATCCATCCTGCCTGCAGCAATATATGCCAAGTCTAGAGAAGCGGCTCCCATTCGTCGTATGCCCGACGAGTTGTCGGCAAATTCGTGCATACAGGCTAGATAATTGTCCATTTCACTGAACGAGGGATCGCTAAAAGGAATACCCGTTGCGTAGAGTGCACCAGCTTCTTCGAGACGCCCTGAGACGCGAATTCTACGACCATTAAGTTTTGCGCCACTGCCCCGGCTAGCCGTAAACTCTTCACGTTTAAATGGTTCAAGGATAACGGCGTGTTCAAGCCGCCCTTTTATCCTACAGGCGATTGAGATGCCTACATGAGGGATGCCTCTGATGAAGTTCGTGGTGCCGTCTAATGGGTCAATAATCCACTCGACATCGCTATCGGGGTTACCGCTAGTGCCACCTTCCTCGCCAAGAAATCGATGATCTGGATAGGCTTTCTTAATTTGATAGATAATGGTTTCTTCAGATCGACGATCGACCTCTGTCACGAAATCATGTCGGCCCTTTTCATCTACTTTAACCAACTCTAGATTATCGGCGGCTTTAACAATCATCTCGCCAGCCTGACGGGCTGCGCGCAGAGCGATATTGACCATCGGTTGCATAAGAGACTTCCAAGTGATGATATGACGGCGCGCATTGTACCAGAGAACCTTGATTCTGCTACACTCGCGTCCCTATTTTTTAACTGAACAAAATTAGGGACTAATTGTAGGTAAGAGAGGAAATTGATGTCTACAGCTGAGCGGCAAGCAAAAATTAGAATTGTCTTGGTTAACACCTCCCATCCAGGAAATATTGGGGGTGCTGCCCGAGCCATGAAAAATATGGGTTTAGCGGAATTATACCTGGTTGAACCACGAGAATATCCTGCGCCAAGAGCAGTTTGGAGAGCAGCGGGGGCAAGGGATGTCTTGGCCAATGCAAAAATTGTTGGTTCAGTGGATGAAGCGATTAAGGATTGTGGTTTAGTGATTGGAACCAGTGCCCGAGAACGCAGAATACCCTGGCCTTTAATAAACCCCCGAGAATGCGGTGATAAGATTTGGAAAGAGGCTAAATCTCATCAAGTTGCGCTACTTTTTGGGAGAGAGGATCGCGGGCTCACAAATAGTGAGCTACAAAAGTGCCATTATCACGTGCATATTCCGTCGAACCCAGATTACAGTTCACTTAATTTAGCGACTGCAGTACAAGTTTTGTCTTATGAGATCCGCATGGCTAGTCTGACACGTAAAAACGGTAAATTACCGGAGATGAACGAGTGGGATCAGCCTCTAGCGACTGCTGACGAGTTGGAGTTATTTCACGATCACCTGGCTTCGACCATGGCTGATTTGAAATTCTATGACCCGGACAATCCGAAGCAGCTTTTGACGAGGATGCGTCGGTTATTTAATAGGACCCGAATGGATAAGATGGAGGTTTCTATGCTGCGAGGTCTGCTATCTGCGGCACAACGAAAGCAGGGAAAATAAATAAATCGCAGTCGCCTTAAGTACTTGACTATTTTAGTCAGGTATTGGACAATTAGCCTACTTTTATCGGGTTAATCTAGGTTAAAAACATGAGACTAACAACCAGAGGGCGCTATGCGGTAACGGCGATGCTCGATCTGGCTTTACATTCAGAGAACAGGCCCGTTTCTCTCGCCGAGATTTCGGAGCGTCAAACAATTTCTTTGTCATATTTAGAGCAGCTTTTTTCAAGACTACGAAAAGCGGGTTTGGTCGACAGTGTTCGTGGTCCTGGTGGTGGTTATCTCTTGGTCGGACAGACTGAGTTAGTGTGTGTGGCTGATATTATTAAGGCGGTCAACGAATCGGTCGACAGCACTAATTGTGGAGGGAGGGGAGACTGTCAGGGCGGCAGTATCTGCTTAACCCACAATCTATGGGATGATTTAAGCCGACAAATTAATGATTTTTTAAGTGGAATTTCGCTAGCGGATTTGGTCGCTAAGCGCGATGTCCAGACTATAGCCCATCGTCAAGTGGATCAGTTATTGACCTTGGAAGATAATAATGTGCGGGCAAATGCCTGTTGATTTGGAGTAGTAGATGAATCTACCGATATACTTAGATTACGCGTCAACCACGCCGGTTGATCCCGTAGTTGCCGAGAAAATGATGGAATTTCTGACCCCCGCTGGGCAGTTTGGTAATCCAGCCTCGCGTTCGCACGTGTTCGGTTGGCAGGCAGAGGCGGCAGTGGAAGATGCGCGTCAAGATGTTGCCAATCTTATTGGTGCAGATCCTCGCGAGATTGTTTGGACTTCTGGTGCCACCGAAGCCAACAATCTTGCAATTAAAGGTTGTGCGCACTTCAATCAGCGTAAAGGCAAGCATATTATCACCTCCAGAATTGAACATAAGGCGGTCTTGGATACCTGTCGCCAGCTCGAGCGTGAAGGCTTTGAAGTTACCTATCTTGATCCAGATTCTAATGGTTTGATTCAGCCATCGGTGGTAGCTAATGCGATTCGAGAAGACACAACAGTGGTGTCGATAATGCATGTTAATAACGAGCTTGGCACACTCAATGATATCGCCGCTATAGGCAAAATTTGTCGCGAGCAAAAAGTATTTTTCCATGTTGATGCGGCGCAAAGCGCAGGTAAAACAGGGATCAATGTAGAAGAGATGTACGTTGACATGATGTCTTTTTCTGCCCATAAGATTTATGGCCCTAAGGGCATTGGCGCGCTGTTTGTGCGACGAAAGCCTCGCGTTCGAATTGAAGCTCAGATGCATGGTGGTGGCCATGAACGTGGTATGCGTTCTGGTACCCTACCAACCCATCAAATTGTTGGGATGGGAGAGGCGTTCAAGGTTGGATTTGCGAATTTAGCATCAGAATCTGCGCGCATTGAAGCCCTTCGGACTCGTTTGTGGCTTGGCGTTTCTGATATGGAAGAAGTCCATTTAAATGGTTCTGAAGATCAGCATGTTCCTGGTATTGTGAACATTAGTTTTGCTTTTGTAGAGGGAGAATCTCTCATTATGGCCTTGAGAGACCTGGCTGTTTCTTCTGGCTCAGCTTGCACCTCGGCGAGTCTGGAGCCTTCTTATGTTTTGCGGGCTCTCGGCTTGAATGACGAGATGGCCCATAGTTCGATTAGATTTAGCATCGGCCGGTTCACCTCTGAGAAAGATATAGATACAGCTATCGAGAAAGTGCGTCACGCAGTGAATAAATTACGCGAATTATCGCCTTTGTGGGATATGTTTAAAGCGGGGGTTGATTTAAATACTGTACAATGGGCGGCGCACTAAAGCGCCGTTAGCGCCTTAGTCTTGAAGCGTCAATTTTAAACCGTTAATTAGGAGTCATTATTGTGGCTTACAGTGAAAAAGTTATAGATCATTATGAAAACCCAAGGAATGTGGGTCAATTAGATGAAACATCTAAAAATGTTGGTACTGGGATGGTGGGTGCACCGGCCTGTGGCGATGTTATGCGCCTGCAAATCCGGGTTAATGATGAAGGTATTATTGAAGATGCAAAGTTCAAAACTTACGGTTGTGGTTCAGCTATAGCCTCGAGTTCGCTTTTAACTGAGTGGGTTAAAGGTAAGCATTTAGATGAAGCCGAGCAAATAAAAAACACGCATATCGCCGAAGAGTTGGCGCTTCCCCCAGTCAAGATCCACTGTTCAGTGCTTGCTGAAGATGCAATAAAAACAGCGGTGCGCGACGTTCGAGCGAAGCAAGGGAGATAATCGGCAAAATGGCAATCACCATGACCTCTGCTGCAGAGCAGCATGTACTCAAACATTTGGAACATCGCACCATGGGCGTGGGTATCCGCTTAGGTGTTCGTACTACTGGTTGTTCAGGGTTGTCTTATGTTCTGGAATTTGTCGATGCAGCTGCTGATGAGGATGAAATTTTTGAATTTGGTGATTTTAAATTACTGATCGATCCCAAAAGTTTGCTGTATCTCGATGGTACCGAGTTGGACTATGTCAAAGAGGGGTTAAATGAAGGGTTTGAATTTAAAAACCCTAATGTTAAGGACGAATGTGGCTGTGGAGAGAGCTTTCACGTTTAACCTGTGCGCTTTTAGTTAAAAATAGTCAGAGTGATGGCCCATTGAATTTTTCTAGCGATTTCTTTGCAGTGTTCTCAATTTCTCCATCCTGGGATGTCGATATTGATGATTTGGGCGTTCGCTATCGTAAGCTTCAACAAGAATTTCATCCTGATCGGTACGCTACAAAATCAGATACCGAAAAGCGTGTTGCTGTTCAGGCAGCTTCGTTTATCAATCAAGCCTTCGACACTTTAAAGTCCCCGCTAAAAAGGGCGCAATATCTTTTGACACTAGAAGACATTGATATCGACCAAGAAACACATATCACCAGTGATGCGGGGTTTTTAATGCGCCAGATAGAATTACGAGAGACCCTGTCTGAGATTTCTAACAAAGAGAACTATTGGCAGAACATTGAGACACTTAGGGCTGATGTTGAAAGCACATATTATGAGCTTCAAGCTGAATTCAAGCATCAATATGAGTCTGAGCTGTTTGATGATGCGTTTAACGCAGTGGCAAAGATGCAGTTTTTTACCAAGTTGTTGGTTGAAATTGGACAGCTAGAAGCTGAACTAGAGGACGCATAAAGGGTGGCTTTATTACAAATTTCTGAACCTGGGCAATCCCCTCAGCCACACCAGCGTAGGCAGGCGGTAGGCATTGACTTTGGTACAACAAATTCATTAGTTGCTAGTGTTCGTAGTGGTATGGCTGAAACGTTGCCAGATGAGCAAGGCAGACATTTACTGCCATCCGTTGTTCATTACGCGTCGCAAGGCCCTAGTTGCGTGGGTAACGAAGCAGCAGAGCACAATATAAGCGATCCTCTGAATACAATATTGTCGGTAAAGAGGTTGCTTGGCCGCGGGTTAGAAGACGTTAAGATGCTTGGTAATCAGCTTCCCTATGATTTTCAAACTGATCAAGGTGGCATGCCTAAAATTGCTACTGCCTGCGGGTTGGTAAGTCCGATTCAGGTATCTGCTGAGATTTTACGTAAATTAGTCAGCCGCGCTGAGGTATCCCTTGGTGGTGCTTTAGATGGAGCGGTGATTACTGTACCTGCCTATTTTGATGAGGCACAACGCCAGGCCACAAAAGACGCAGCGACACTTGCTGGTGTCAAGGTATTACGGCTGCTTAATGAGCCTACGGCGGCAGCGATTGCCTATGGTTTAGATAATGAAAAAGAAGGTGTTATTGCGGTCTATGATCTGGGCGGCGGCACATTTGATGTTAGTATTTTGCGCCTTTCCCGAGGTGTCTTTGAGGTCCTAGCGACTGGCGGTGATTCGGCTCTTGGTGGCGACGACTTTGACCATGCCATAGCTGAGTGGTTGCGACAGCAGGTGGGTATGAGCGAGTCTCTAAATCCAACTGAACAACGCATTCTTCTTGAGACAGCCAAGGCTGCGAAAGAAGAGCTAACGGATTCTGAGTCGGTAGAAATTGAGATCTTGGATTGGAGTGGCGTGCTGAGTCGTGATGTGATGGATACTCTAATCGATGATTTGCTTAATAAAACGATCAGAGCTTGCCGGCGCTCATTGCGCGATGCCGAAATAGCGGTAGACAAGATAGACACTGTAGTGCTGGTTGGCGGGTCGACAAGAACCCTGAGAGTCAGAGATAAAGTGGCCGAGTTCTTCGGTGTAGAGCCCTTAACTAATCTCGACCCTGATAGGGTGGTTGCCTTAGGCGCGGCTTTGCAAGCTGAGGTGTTGATTGGTAATAAGTCAGGCGATGAAATGTTGCTGCTTGATGTGATCCCGCTATCCCTAGGCATTGAAACAATGGGCGGGCTGATCGAAAAAATCATTCATCGAAATACGACTATTCCTGTTGCCAAGGCCCAAGAATTCACTACTTTCAAAGATGGGCAAACCGCTATGGCTGTGCACATCTTGCAGGGCGAGCGAGAACTGGTCGATGATTGCAGATCGCTTGCTCGATTTGAATTGCGAGGCATCCCTCCTATGGTTGCTGGGGCAGCCAAAATTCGTGTCACTTATCAGGTTGATGCCGATGGCTTGCTTAGCGTAACCGCTCGTGAATTAACTAGTAATGTAGAATCCAGAATCGAGGTCAAACCGTCTTACGGTTTAGCTGAAGATGAGATCACTCAGATGCTTCAAGATTCGTTCAGCCATGCACGGGATGATATGCAAGCAAGGGTGCTTCGTGAGCAGCAGGTTGACGCCGATAGAATGATCCAAGATCTTCTTGCTGCACTAAAGGAGGATGGAGATAAATTGCTTAACACAGAAGAAATTCAGTGCCTTCAGGTGGCTGTCAAGGAGCTCCAGAAGATTCGGGTGGAAACGACAGAACATCGGGTTTTGGCGCGTCAAATAGAGGCGGTGGGCAAAACAAGCGAAACGTTTGCAGCCCGTCGTATGGACGCTTCAATTAAGAGTGCATTGGCAGGACATAGCCTGGACGAAATTGAACAAGGTTAAAACAATACCTATCCTTAAAGGACTTTATTGATCATGGCTCGAATAGTATTTTTACCGCATAAAGAGATATGCCCAGATGGCGCTGTTGTTGAGGCTCAAAAGGGAGAATCTGTTTGCGAAGCCGCACTGCGTAATGGTCTTGATATAGAGCATGCCTGTGAGATGTCCTGTGCCTGTACGACCTGTCATATCCATGTTCGGGAGGGTTATGATTTGCTCGACGAAGCCGATGAACTCGAGGAAGATTATCTTGATAAAGCGTGGGGAGTCGATCCAGACTCACGGTTGAGTTGTCAGGTTATTGTTGAAGACCAAGATCTGGTCGTTGAGATCCCGATGTACACCATCAATATGGTCTCGGAAAGGCATTAAGAGGAGATAGCAATGCAACAGCGCACTACTTTCCAGGCTAAAGTGCACCATAAATTACTGTTGTGCATGTTGTTTGTACTTTCTACTTCATGTGTCGCTTCTATAGACACGGTTGTTCTCTCGTTGGACGACCAGTTAATTCTAGAGCAAGGCTCTCCGACCAGACACACCGTGGTGTCTGATGATCATCCAATGGCGGTATGGGAGAAGTCCCATGATGACGCAAAAGGAATTATCCTATTTATTCATGGTAGGACCTGGAGTGGTCTACCAGACTTTGATCTTCAGATGGAAGGTGAAGAGCTATCATTGATGGATGGAATGCTTGAGCAGGGTTATGGCTCTTACGCTATCGACCTGCGTGGCTACGGTAAAACCCCGAGAGATGCCAGTCAATGGCTTTCGCCTACCAAAGCCGCCGCTGATGTAGTCAATGTCATTCGTTGGATTTCTGAGCGTCACCAAGATACTCCAATACATGTGTTTGGTTGGTCCTACGGCTCAGTGATTTCTCTGTTGGCGACTCAGACTGATTCGAGCGCTATAGCTAGCTTGACGCTCTTTGGTTTCTGGTTGGACCTAGATGGTAAGGTAAACAAGGACTCTGAAGATAAGTCTTTAGAGAAGCGTATAAACACTGCAGAAGCCGCTGCAAGTGACTTTATAGTCCCAGGTAGCATAAGTCAGCGGGCTATTAACGGTTATGTAAAGGCCGCTCTAGCTGCCGATCCAGTGCGTGTTGATTGGCGCAATGAACATGAGTTTTTAGGTATTGATCCCAGCCGTATTGATATTCCTGTATTACTAATACAGGGTGAGTTTGATCCTATTGCGCCGACCGATTTACAAGCCAAGTTATTTACTCGGTTAAAGTCGGCAGACAAGAGTTGGGTAGTCGTTTCCGGAGGCGATCATGCCGCCTTTATGGAAATGCCAAGGCCGTACTTTATTAGCGCATTTAGTGACTTTATCGATCGATTCAATCCTTAATAAAAAGTAAAGATGTGCCGTGAAGTGCACAGTAACTGAGGTAGGATTTATGCTTAAATGGACTGATGTTAATGATATCGCCATAGAATTAATGGAAAGTCACCCAGATGTAGATCCGCAATATGTTAATTTTGTGGATTTACGAAATTGGGTGATGGCGCTGGAGGACTTTTCTGATGATCCTGAGCGCTGCGGTGAGAAAATCCTTGAAGCGATTCAGATGACATGGATAGAAGAGTTAGATTGATGGTCTGGTACCCATGATCTTGGCTTGTGGTTAACTCTTTAACGCGCTAGCGTTTCTCACCACCTAACGATTGGTGGGATGTCGATGTGGGAACTGGCCCAGATGTGGTTCTTCAGGTTAATCTAACTCAGCGGAAAGGTCTTTAGGCTCTTCACTTTGGCTATTCAACATTGCCTTGGTTGCTTCACCTAGAATACTTAACTAAAAATGGTTCGTAACTACTTGATAAACCTGTTGTGACTGTTCCCATTGATAGGTAAAATTCGCGCACTTTTTATACCCCATTTTTAAATGACTAAAATTTACTGACTTTGGAGAAAATTCATGGCGACTGAACGCACACTATCTATTATTAAGCCTGACGCAGTGGCAAAAAATGTTGTTGGCCAAATCTTGGGCCGATTTGAAACCGCAGGACTTAATATTGTTGCCTGTAAGATGATGCACTTAAGCCAAGAGCAAGCTGAAGGCTTTTACGCTGAGCACAGCGAGCGTGGGTTTTTTAAGGATTTGGTTGGATTTATGACGTCTGGTCCAGTTTCTGTGCAGGTGCTTGAAGGTGAGAATGCTATTTTAACCAATCGCGATCTAATGGGAGCAACTAACCCCAAAGAGGCTGCAGCTGGTACTATTCGTGCAGACTTTGCGGAATCTATCGATGCCAATGCGGCGCATGGATCTGACTCCGCTACTTCTGCGACGCGAGAAATCGCCTACTTTTTTGAAGATAGCGAGATTTGTCCTCGTTAGACAGTGAGATATTAGGGCTTTTATGTCCCCAAAATCAGAAGTAAATATAATAGACGATCAACCCCAGCAGGTTAAAACTAACCTGTTGGGGTTTTCTGCGTCTCGTCTTGGCGACTTCATGGAAGGAATAGGTGAGAAGCGCTTTCGAGCCACTCAGATCATTAAGTGGATTCATCAGATGGGTGAGTGTGATCTAAATGAAATGAGTAACCTATCTAAGGATTTGCGCGCTAAGCTTGAAGAGGTAGCGGAAGTTAAATTACCTGAGGTGGTGAGCTGTCAGGATTCTGTAGATGGAACGCGCAAGTGGTTGATTCGAGTCGATGGCGGAAGTTGCATTGAAATGGTTTACATTCCTGAGCGAGATCGAGGAACCCTATGCGTATCATCTCAGATCGGTTGCGCTCTGGATTGCAGTTTCTGTGCAACGGGTAAGCAGGGTTTTAATAGAGACCTAACAGCCGCAGAAATTATTGGTCAGCTATGGATTGCTGCAGATTCCTTTGAGCAGTTCGCGCCCAAGGCTAAGCGCCGTGTTACCAATGTGGTGATGATGGGGATGGGCGAACCCTTAATGAATTTTGACAATGTTGTTGACGCTATGAGCATCATGCTCGAAGACAACGCGTATGGCCTGTCAAAGCGTCGCGTTACACTTAGTACTGCAGGCGTTGTTCCTCAGTTAGATAAGTTAGGTGATGTGAGCGATGTATCCTTGGCTATTTCGTTGCATGCTCCAAACGATGAGTTGCGTAACCAGCTAGTGCCTATTAACCGCAAGTACCCATTAGCCCAATTTATTGAAAGTGCGAAAAATTACATCGAAAAAATGCCCGATAATCGACGAAAAGTAACCGTTGAATATACGCTGATGGATCAAATAAATGATCGATCAGTGCATGCCCGTGAATTAGCCGTGTTATTGAAAGATTTGCCCTGCAAGGTCAATCTAATTCCGTTTAATACTTTTCCAGGGTCGGACTATAAGCGCGTTACTAATACAGCGCTGGATCGGTTTAGAGATATTCTGATGGCGGAGGGTTACACTGTGACTGTGAGAACTACTCGGGGTGATGATATTGCAGCCGCCTGTGGTCAGCTTGCGGGTGAAGTTAATGACCGGACTAAGCGTCAGGCGCGTTACAAAAAGCGGTTAAGTGAGGTTCAAACGTTAAATATAACTGATTAGCGTTGAGCTGCGTATGTGCGCGGCTAGGTTACTTTGGCGAGATAAAGGATGTTATTTCAAAAGTAATTATAAAGTATGAAACGTGCATCAAGAGTGGGCTCTATGGCCACTTTTTTATAAAATAATGGCTCCGTTGTGGAGCGAAAAGCGAGAAAAATTTGAGTTTTAATGAAACATCCATCGTGCGACGCAAGTCGCGACAGATTATGGTCGGTAACGTACCTATCGGCGGTGATGCGCCTATTTCTGTCCAGAGTATGACGAATACTCTAACTTCAGATGTAGAAGCTACGGTAGCCCAAATAGAACGTATTCAAAAAGCTGGCGCAGATATAGTGCGCGTTTCTGTTCCTACGATAGAAGAAGCTGATGCCTTTGGCGCGATAAGAAAGCGAGTAAGCGTCCCTTTGGTTGCCGATATTCATTTTGACCACAAAATTGCTCTTCGTGTTGCTGACATGGGTGTTGATTGTCTACGTATTAACCCCGGCAATATAAGCCGACAAGATCGCTTGAGGGAGGTTATTGCCAAGGCAAAAGACCTCAATATCCCAATCCGAATTGGTGTTAATGCAGGATCTTTGGGTAAAGACTTGCTACGCAAGTATGCTGAACCAACGGCAGAGGCCATGGTCGAGTCAGCTATGCGCAATGTCGAACTTTTAGATAAATACGATTTTCAAAATTTTAAGGTAAGCGTCAAGGCATCTGATATATTTATGGCTCAAGCGGCTTATCGTGATCTTGCTACACGCATTGAACAACCTCTTCACCTGGGTATCACTGAGGCTGGAGGATTGCGTTCTGGCACTGTTAAGTCAGCCATTGGGCTTGGAGCGCTGCTGCTGGAAGGAATAGGCGACACTGTAAGAATATCGCTGGCCGCCGAACCAGAGGAGGAGGTCAAAGTTGCTTGGTCGATGTTGCGAAGCTTAAGACTCCGATCCAAAGGCATTAACTTTATTGCCTGCCCCAGTTGTTCTCGCCAGAATTTTGATGTGATAAGCACGGTCAATGAACTGGAAAACAGATTAGAAGATATTGATGTGCCAATGGACGTATCAATTATTGGGTGTATTGTGAATGGTCCTGGTGAGGCCAAGGCGTCTGACTTTGGTTTAACGGGCGGCTCGCCAGCCAATTTAGTGTATCTTGACGGCGTGCCTGACCACAAAATCAGCCAAGACAATTTGGTTGATCAGTTAGAGGCAGAAATTCGAGCTAAAGCTGCGGCTAAAGAGGCTCAGCTGGCCTTGGGTGTCGAACAAATAATCGCCAGAGGTTAAAAGGAGACTCGTCATGAAAATACAATCTTTGCGCGGTATGCACGACCTTCTCCCAGGAAACTCCGAAATTTGGCAGTATCTCGAAAAGACAGTCGCCGATGTTTTGTCCCGTTATAGCTATCAAGAAATTCGTTTCCCTATCCTCGAACAAACAGAATTATTTAAGCGCTCTGTAGGTGAAGACACAGATATCGTTGAAAAAGAGATGTACAGCTTTGAGGACCGTAACGGGGATCAGCTCAGCTTGCGTCCTGAAGGCACTGCAGGGTGCGTTCGCGCCTGTACGGAACATGGACTTCTACACAACCAAACGCAGCGATTATGGTACACCGGACCGATGTTCCGTCATGAACGCCCACAAAAAGGACGTCAACGGCAGTTCCATCAAATTGGTGTAGAGGCTTTTGGGTTAAATGGACCAGATATTGATGCTGAGTTACTGCTATTAACGGCAAATTTATGGAAAACGTTAAAGATTGATAGCGTAGTTACATTACAGATTAATTCGTTAGGCACATCATCCGACAGAGCACATTATCGAGAGAAATTAGTAAGTTATTTGATGACCCATCGTGATGATTTAGATGAAGATAGTCAGCGGCGTCTGGAGACCAACCCAATGCGCATACTGGATAGTAAAAATCCAGAGGCACAGAAAATTGTCAATGGGGCACCTCAACTAACCGATTTTATTGATGATGATTCAAGGCAGCACTTTGAGCAACTTTGTGGCATCTTAGACGCTGCTAAAATTAGCTATGAAATTAACCCGCGGCTGGTCCGAGGGTTGGATTATTATTCAAAAACTGTGTTCGAGTGGGTTACCGATAGTCTTGGGGCCCAAGGTGCGATCTGTGCGGGGGGGCGCTATGACGGGCTGGTTGAGCAACTTGGTGGAAAGCCTTGCCCTGGGGTCGGTTTTGCCATGGGTATCGAACGATTGGTGCTGTTACTTGACGAATTAAAGGTTGTCCCTGATAGTGTCGGCCAAACCGTTGACATTTACTTGCTGGCGGTTGGAGATGTAAGCAATGCTGCGGCCGTGTTGGCTGATAATTTGCGAAATGATTGCCCTAGTTTGCGTATTGAGAGTCATTGCGGTGGCGGCAGTTTTAAGTCACAAATAAAAAAAGCGGATAAAAGTGGCGCCGTTGTGGCGCTTATTTTAGGTGAGCAAGAGGTTGTTTCATCTACTGTTGGGGTCAAGTACCTTCGGCAAGAACATACACAAGAAACGGTTGTCCAAGATAGCTTGGCAACTTTACTTAATAATTTTTTTACCAATTGAGGCAAACGCGTGGCAGATCACCTTACTGAAGAAGAACAAATTGAAGCACTAAAAGCATGGTGGGCGGAAAATGGCGTTAAGACTCTTGTGTCAATTGTGTTGATTGTGGGCGGGTATTTCGGATACCAATCTTGGGATCAAAACAAACAGCTTCAAGCAGAAATAGCCTCGGGCATTTGGCAAAACAGTATGGATATTATTGCTAATCAAGCGCCGGGTGAAAAGTTGGATCCCGCGCAACAAAAAGCTATTAATGATGACGCAGACCAATTGAAAAAAGATCATGCTGGAACTGGCTACGCTCATTTTGCAGCAATGCTTAAGGCAAAAGCAGCCGTCGAAGGTAATGATTTAGATGCTGCCGCTGCTGAATTACAATGGTCACTGGATAATAATCCTGAACCCGCCACAGAAATGATTGTTCGGCTTAGATTAGCTCGCGTGGAAGCCGCTCGAGGTAATATTGACCTCGCGTTAGAAATGGTCCAGGGAATAGATTCTGCTACCCATAAGTCAGCTTATGAAGAAGCTAAAGGGGACTTCTACCTGCAGTTAGATAACGCCGAGGCAGCTTATACTGCTTACGATGCGGCGATTGCATCTAATGAGTCGAATGATCCTATTATTCGTAATATATTGGAGCTTAAAATAGGGCAGGTGCGCCCTGCGGTGGTGCCCGACACTGAGACCGGAGATAACCAATGAAAAAACTGAATCTTTTGCTATGTGTATTGCTCGTTTCGGGCTGTAGCTGGTTCGGCGGTGACGATGACGACGCTGCAATTGAACCCGCAGAGCTGGTTGATTTTCAATCGGAAGTATCCGTTGTTCGTCAATGGTCGGTTAGCGTAGGATCTGGTGCTAAAAATTACTTGATTAGCTTGCGTCCAACGGCTAATGGAGACACAGTTTTTGCCGCAGACTATGAAGGTCAAATTACCGCACTGGATGTTGGTACTGGCAACGTGCGTTGGCAGACTCAGCTGGATGTCCCAGTCACTGGTGGAGTCGGTTACGGTGCTGGATTGGTCATGCTAGGAACGGTCGAGGGTGAGGTATTTACCTTAGATGCGGATGATGGTTCGGTTTTGTGGTCGAGCCAAGTTAGCTCAGAGGTACTATCAAGCCCTAAATCTAATGGTGAAATTGTCGTAGTCCACAGTATCGATAATAAAATGGCTGTCCTGGATGCCAAGACGGGTGAAGAAATCTGGCAGCATGATGGTGATGCCCCGATTTTGAGTGTGCGTGGCACGAGCGAGTCCGTAGTGACTAATAATATGGTTTTGTCTGGATTTGATTCAGGTAAATTGATCGCTTTCAGTCCTGACAATGGGTCGATCATTTGGGAGACGCGATTGGCCTTGCCAACAGGTCGAACAGAGCTCGAGCGCATGGTCGACATCGACGGTGAGCCACTGTTGGTTGGTGATGTTATTTACTCGGTGACTTACCAAGGTCGTGTTGGAGCAGTAAGTCGTGGCACAGGAAGAAGCCTCTGGTCTCAGGACAGCTCTTCTCATCATGCCCCCGCCCACGGTGATGGTCAGATTTATGTGACTGGAGCCGAGGATTCGGTGCAGGCTTTTCAAGCAGGTAATGGGCAGTCGGTTTGGTCCAATGATCAATTGTTTTTACGTCGTTTAACTGGACCAGTTAAATTAGCTGGCACCATCGCTACGGCAGATGCCGAGGGCTATTTACATCTACTAGACCCATCAGATGGACGATTCGTTGGTCGGGAAAAAATAGATGGCAGTGGCGTTAGCACGCCGATGTTGACTGTGGGTGAATCCCTTATTATTCAGTCTAACAACGGCAAGATTAGCGCTTATAGAATTCAGTAGCGAAAACTATCCTTAATTAACGTAGAATGCCGCAGTTGAAACCTGCGGCATTTTTTATTTCATGATTCCTGTTATAGCCCTAGTGGGCCGGCCTAATGTAGGCAAATCTACCCTATTTAATCGACTCACCCGAAGTCGAGACGCTCTTGTGGCCAACTATTCTGGTTTAACCCGTGATCGTAAATATGGTGATGGAGAGATGTTTGACCGTCGCTTTATGGTTATTGATACCGGCGGCATCAGCGGAGAAGAAGAAGGCATTGACGCTGAGATGGCAGGTCAGTCACTGTTGGCGATGGATGAGGCTGACATTGTTTTGTTCATTGTTGACTGTCGATCCGGTGTTACCTCAGCTGACTATATGATTGCTGACAAGTTACGGCGTAAAAATCGTTTGGTTTACTTGGTTGCCAATAAAATAGACGGACTCGATCCTGCCGTGGCCTTGGCCGACTTTTATGAGATGGGTTTTGCTGGGATGTTCCCAACGACGGCAACTCATGGGCGTGGAGTACGGTCAATGATGGAAAAGGTTTTAGAGCCTTATCCGGAGTATGTTGAGCCCGAGCCTGATGGTTCAAATAGCATTAAGATAGGTGTTGTTGGTCGGCCAAATGTAGGTAAGTCAACGTTGGTCAATCGCCTCTTGGGTGAAGATCGAGTGGTTGTGTTTGATGAGCCAGGAACGACGCGTGATAGCGTCTATATCGAATATGAACGTCACGGCCAAAAGTACACACTTATAGATACGGCGGGTATTCGTAAGCGCAAAAATGTGAAGCTGGCGATTGAGAAGTTCTCTATTGTGAAGACGTTGCAGGCTATTGATGATGCTAACGTTGTGGTATTGATGGTGGATGCTCATGAAGGCTTGGTTGACCAAGACTTACACCTAATGGGCTCAGTTATTGATGCTGGGCGCGGGTTAGTCCTTGGTATCAATAAGTGGGATGGCCTTGACCCAGACAAGCGGGAGCATATTAAAGTTGAGATTAAACGTCGTTTGCAGTTTGCAGATTTTGCTGACGTACACTTTATTTCTGCTTTACACGGCACGGGCGTCGGTAATCTCTATGACTCGATTGGGGCAGCCTATGCTGCAGCCACAGACACCTTGAGCGCATCTCGTCTTACCAAAGTGCTCGAAGGCGCGGTAGAAGAGCATCAACCGCCTATGGTGCATGGCCGCAGAGTTAAGCTTCGGTTTGCCCATGCTGGAGGGCGTAATCCTCCGATTATTATCATTCATGGTAATCAAACTGCTTCGGTTCCCGCACAATACACTCGTTATTTAGAGAAGATTTTCCGTCGTGAGTTAGGCTTGCATGGCACTCCGGTTAGAGTCGAATATCGCACTGGCGACAATCCTTATAAAAATAAGGCTGTGGTGCCTAGCGATCGTAAGGCGATGAAGCGTAAAAAGATTGTTAAATACAGTAAACGAAACGACTAGTTAGAGCCGTTACGTTGTCTTGAGGGGTCTTTTTTCGCAGTTTTGGTTACAGCAAAAGATATCTCACCATCAGTGACCTGACCTTTTAGGTTGTCACCGCGCCTAACATCATCAATGGTTTTGATGACGGCACCTTCGTTGTTGCGGATAACAGAATACCCACGCGCTAAGGTTTTTAGCGGACTAACTGTGTCCAGTAAATGCATCGCTTGCGCGGTCTTCGTTCTCTTGTCATTAACTTGCTGGCCGACTGTTTTAGATAGCGCTTTGATCGTATTAATAAGGACAAGTTTCTGGCGTTGTATGGCTTGACCTGGGTTGTGACGTAGCAAATTGTCTCGCAGCGACTGATTACGATATCGTTGTTCTTGAAGTTTGTTTTTCATCGCTCGACCTAGGCGAATATCTAAGTGGTCGAGGTGTTGCGCTTGCTCTTGCAGTTTACGGCCCGGGTGCTGAAGTCTTTTTTGCAGGTGAGCCACTTGTTGGCTAAGCTCGTTTATTTTTCTAGCCTCAGCCTCGATCAATAATGTCTCTAATGCAAAGAACTGGCTGAGAATTTCGTTACCATCAGGGCTAATTAATTCTGCAGCTGCAGAGGGTGTAGGCGCGCGAAGATCAGCGACTAAATCGGCGATAGTAAAATCAACCTCGTGACCAACGGCACTGATAACAGGGGTATGGCTGTTAAAGATCGCGCGGGCAACTTTTTCTTCATTGAATGGCCATAAATCTTCGAGAGATCCTCCTCCACGGCCGACTATTAGGGCATCGCAGTGCCCATGCTGATTCGCCATTTCGATGGCTTCTACGATTTGCCCCGCGGCCAAATCACCCTGCACGGTGGTTGGAAAGATACTTACTTTAATGGCGGGGAAGCGTCGCTGTAATACCGACAGTATGTCTTTTATGGCGGCCCCGGTAGCTGACGTAATAACACCTACTTGAGTGACGGATGCCGGCATTGATTTCTTGTGATGTTGGTCAAACAAGCCCTCACTATCAAGTTGAGCTTTAAGTTGATCAAAGCGCCTTTGCAGTGCGCCAAAACCAGCTTCTTCCATGTGTTCTATGATTAGCTGATACTCACCTCGGCCCTCATAAAGCCCTGCACGACAGCGCACTAGCACCTGAGTGCCATTAGCAGGCTTAAAATTAACACGCTGATTCGTATTGCGAAACATAGCGCAGCGCACTTGAGATTGCTCATCTTTAAGGGTGAGATACCAGTGACCGGACCCCGGTCTGGCGAAATTTGAAATTTCCCCCTCCACCCACAACAAGGGTAAATTCATCTCCAGTAGCTGCCTTACCGAACGATTTAGTTCGCTAACCGAAAAAATTTGGCGCTGATTGGTGTCTGTAGTCATTGTGCTATTGTAGAGAAAGACGGGTCTAATGGTAACTAATTTACGTTTTTTTGAGTATTAATAAATATGGTCAAAATAAATAAAAAAAACAGTAAAATCAGCTATTTAAGAGTCATATCCGGTATATTAAAGGCGTTAAATAGTTGTTTACCTAATGGCACTCGTTAGCTTATAATGCGCCGCTTACTTTTTAAATCCTAATGTGTAGTCTCTCTTTTGAGCATACTGAGGTAGGCGTTCTTTATGTTACGGATCTCTCACGAAGCACTGACCTTTGACGACGTACTACTCGTACCTGGGTACTCTGATGTCACCGCAAAAGATGTGACAACACATACGCAGTTGACTCGCGGCATTACCATGGATATCCCGCTGGTGTCAGCAGCTATGGACACCGTTACTGAATCTCGTCTGGCTATTGCCATCGCTCAAGAGGGTGGTGTGGGTATTGTGCACAAAAGCATGGATATCGAACAACAAGCCAAAGAAGTATGGGCTGTTAAGAAATATGAAAGCGGTGTGGTTAAAGATCCTTTCACTATTGAATCCTCGGCGACCCTTGCAGAATTACACGCGCTGACAGTCGCCAATAATATCTCTGGGGTCCCTGTTTTAGAGAAAGGCAACCTCGTGGGCATTGTTACGCGGCGTGATGTGCGTTTTGCCACAGACATGAAAGCCTTAGTCACTTCTGTGATGACGCCTAAAGAGCGCCTGGTTACAGTCAAAGAAGGTGCGGGAGCCGATGAAGTACGCGGCCTACTGCATAAACACCGAATTGAAAAAGTCTTAGTCATTAATGACGCCTTTGAATTAAAGGGCCTTATTACCGTGACTGACATTGATAAAGCTGAACAATACCCTCATGCCTGCAAAGATGACCAAGGACGACTAATCGTAGGTGCTTCGGTCAGTGTTGGTGAGGGCACAGATGAGCGAATCGAAGCCTTGGTTCATGCCAATGTTGATGTTCTGGTGGTTGATACGGCTCATGGCCACTCGTTGAATGTATTGAATCGAGTGAAGTGGATTAAAAAGAACTTCCCAGATGTACAGATAATTGGCGGCAATGTTGCCACAGGTGCTGGAGCTTTAGCCCTAGTTGATGCTGGAGCAGATGGCGTTAAAGTGGGCATAGGTCCCGGTTCTATCTGCACGACACGCATAGTTACTGGTATTGGTGTGCCTCAGGTGACAGCGGTTGCAGACGTTGCCGAGGCCTTAAAAGGTACAGGAGTACCAGTGATCGCTGATGGTGGCATTCGTTATTCAGGTGATATGGCAAAAGCGATTGTGGCAGGCGCTAGTTCTGTGATGATGGGCTCCATGCTCGCGGGTACTGAAGAGTCTCCGGGAGATATTGAAATGTTCCAGGGCCGTTCTTACAAGTCATATCGTGGTATGGGCTCTTTAGGTGCTATGGCGCAGAATCAAGGATCTAGTGATCGATATTTCCAAGAAGCCAGCGCTGTTGAAAAACTAGTTCCAGAAGGGATTGAAGGCCGGGTACCCTATAAAGGCGCAGTCTCGAGTATTATCCATCAAATGATGGGTGGTTTACGGTCTGCCATGGGCTATACCGGTTGCACAACGATAGAGCAAATGCGTACTAAGCCAGAGTTTGTGCGTGCGACTTCAGCTGGTATTGGCGAGAGTCATGTGCATGACGTACAAATTACTAAAGAAGCACCTAACTATCCAGCGGGCGGTCGATAATCGACTTAAGGTTAGCGTGTGGCTACATCATATTTAATGAAGGGCTGGGCTGGTGAGCCTAGCCTTTTTACTTTAAGGGCAACTAATGGCAGATTTACATTCGCAAAAGATACTTATTCTCGATTTTGGTTCTCAGTACTCTCAGCTAATTGCGCGTCGTGTGCGCGAGATAGGGGTGTTCTCTGAAATCAGAGCCTGGGATATTACCGAAGAAGAAATTCGCGAATTTAATCCTCAAGGTATTATTTTGTCCGGTGGTCCCGAGTCCGTCACTGGAGGAGCAAACGCACCCAGAGCGCCAGACTGTGTATTTACTATGGGGTTACCAGTTTTGGGTATTTGCTATGGTATGCAGACCATGGCCAGCCAGTTAGGTGGAAAGGTTGATACCTCGGATGTTCGGGAATTCGGCTATGCCCAAGTTAAAGTTGAAGGCCACTCAGCACTGATTGGCGATGTAAAAGATCATACAGGCACCGATGGTGAGGCCTTGCTAGATGTGTGGATGAGCCACGGCGACAAAGTTGTGGCAATGCCTGAAGATTTCAGTCTAATGGCCTCTACACCCTCATGCCCAATCGCGGGTATGGCTAATGAAGAAAAACAATTTTATGGTATCCAGTTCCATCCTGAGGTAACTCATACACTGCAGGGCGAGAAAATCTTCCAACACTTTGCTTTAGAGATATGTGGTTGTGAGCCTCTTTGGACTGCTGCCGCGATTATTGAAGATCAGATGAATCGCGTAAAGGAACAGGTGGGCGATAGCCATGTGCTATTGGGCCTATCCGGTGGTGTTGACTCATCTGTTGTTGCGGCTCTGCTACACAAAGCCATTGGCGACCAGCTAACCTGTGTCTTTGTTGATAACGGCCTGTTACGCAAAAACGAAGGCGACGCTGTAATGGAAATGTTCGCCAAAAACATGGGTGTTAAAGTCATTCGCGCCAATGCCCAAGACAAGTTTTTAAATGGTTTAGTGGGTGTCAGCGACCCAGAAGCTAAACGCAAAGTTATCGGTAACACCTTCATCGAGATTTTTGATGAAGAGTCGAAAAAAATTCCAAATGTTAAGTTTCTCGCTCAAGGCACTATCTACCCCGATGTGATTGAGTCAGCAGCATCCAAAACGGGTAAGGCGCACGTCATTAAATCTCACCATAATGTGGGTGGCTTGCCAGATGATATGGCCCTTGATCTAGTTGAGCCACTACGCGAACTGTTTAAAGATGAAGTGCGCAAGATTGGTGTTGAGCTTGGGTTGCCCTACGATATGGTCTATCGTCATCCATTCCCTGGCCCTGGTCTTGGCGTACGAATTCTCGGTGAAGTTAAAGAGGAATATGCCAATATCCTCAGAGAAGCCGATGCCATCTTTATTGAAGAACTGCATAACTCCGGCTGGTACCAAAAAACCAGTCAAGCCTTTGCTGTATTTCTACCGATTAAATCTGTTGGTGTAGTGGGCGATGCACGTCGTTATGAGTGGGTCATTGCATTACGTGCAGTAGAAACCATCGACTTTATGACGGCTCGCTGGGCGCACCTTCCCTATGAACTCTTAGAGAAGGTGTCTAACCGCATTATCAATGAAATAACAGAAGTCTCGCGTGTGACCTATGACGTTTCTAGCAAACCGCCGGCAACTATTGAGTGGGAGTAGTAGTCAGCACTGAAACCCTTATGTTTACTGGCTTATGCCACTTGTAAACTACTTGTAAACTCCTCTGAAACACGCATACCTTCGTTAGTTTTGTAAACAAACTTGTAAACTCAGACTATTACTCTGTTTCGTAATAGTATTCCTTCGTTGTCCTTTTTTATATTGTGTATGTATTGATCGATCGTCCCATAGAGACGATTACAGGGGGACTTCGGGACACTCTCTCCCTAAGGTCTAGAAATGGTTGGAGGACGGGTGTCGATTTTACTCTAGCAGTCAGAGACTATCTCTCCTTAATCAGTATTAGGTACTTTTTGGTGCGTACTTGTAATATTTTATCATATAAGTATTATTATTTTTTTACCGACTAAAAGGAACTATTTCTATGAAAAATATTACATTGACTCTCATTATCTCAGTATTTTTCAGTCATCAATTATTTGCCGACGATCAATTTTATGGATCTGATGCCGACGTCACTTTTGCTAATCATTTGTGGACTGTTTTGAAAAATGATCGGTTGGTTGGAGAAAATCGAATTAATGTTCAACCCTTTCAAGGCAATGCGCCTCATGGTGCAACTCAGCAGGTTTTAAATACAACAATTTTACTCAATGAGAAAAATACACAAGTTATCATCAAGGCAAATCATATGGGCGACAAGATTACGAATAAAGACGTCTACACAGATCAAAATAAGTATCTGAAAGCATACACCGTAATGTTGAAACGAGAACATGGATATGATTCCGCCAATATGAATTGGTTTTGGGTGAAATATAATTCCAATGGGGAAATTCTAAAAAACCCTAATAATGAATTTATTGCAGGTAAATTCATGAAAGGATCTAAGAAAGGCTGCATTGCTTGCCATCAATCTGGCGGTGGATCGGATCTTCAATTTTTGACAAAACATTAATATCACCCTGTTTAGTTACTTCATTTAGTGGGTTAATTATGACAATTATTTGTATCTACAATGCCAGCTCCACATTGATTGGAGAATTAAACTATCTTTACAAAAAAATATTTCAAAATGAAAGTTGCGGTATGTGTGATCTTTCTCATAATTTGACTGGAATTAAAAAAAAGGAATGGAAAGAGATGGAGTCGCAATCGGATCATCGATACTCTTTATTACATATCAATGAACTACCGAAGAACATCCCTCGTAATTTAATTGAAGAACTACCTTGTGTGATACAGCAACATGAAGAAAGTTTTAATTTATTACTCACTCGTGAAGAACTAAGTTCCTGTGATGGGAATATTAAAACCTTTACAACACTATTAGATCGTAAATTGAATAAGTTCTGAACTCAGAGACTAGCTACAGTTTTTGTACTGATAACGATGTTTGCATCCCACACTTTCAGAGAGTGTTATCAGTAAAATCCCATCATTCGGCAAACTAATCTATTAGGGGAAACCTCCCCTATGGTTTGTTACTCAGATAAAATTTGTTCAATAAAATTATCGACTTTATCTTTGTTCAATAATGACCATTTTTCAATTTCAACCAGCATCGGTTCCAGTGTTTTTCCTAGTGCTGTAGGGCTGTATTCTGTCTTCGGAGGAACTACAGCATACACATAACGATCTACTAATCCTGCCTTTTCTAGAGCACGCAGGGTTTGTGTTAGCATTTTATTTGAAATATCTGGCATCTCTTTTTTTAGCTCGCTATAGCGATATGTTCGAACTAATAATTTACCAAGTATACAAATCTTCCATTTTCCACCAATAACTTCCTGAGCTCTTTCAATTGGGCATGTTGCACTAATTTTTTTCATAACTCTCTCATAATATTGTTAGGTACTTTTTGGTGCGTACTTGTAATATTAGATTATACGATTATTATTGTTTGAATGCTTGTTTATAGATCTCTTTCTTCAAAAAAAGGTACAGGATGAATCGATTGAAAGCAATTAAAGCCAGATCCAGAGCAACAGTATTAATCATATTATACAGGCGTTAATGATGGAATTATTTTTAGGTTTTTTAGCCGGTGCACTAACATTTATCAACCCCTGTGTTTTGCCAGTACTTCCTATCGTACTTGGCTCAGCCCTTCAATCTGGAAGACACGGTCCTTTAGCGATTGCTGCGGGTATGAGCGTATCCTTTGTGATACTCGGTATGCTCCTCGCCACCATAGGTCATAGCATTAGCCTTACTGAAGGTGTTTTGTCGCAAACCGGTGCCGCATTAATGATGTTCTTCGGTATTGTTCTTTTAGTGCCGAAATTAAACCAGGTATTTGCTAATGCCACTGCCAAGTTTAGTAGTGAAGCAAATACTCAGATGAACAACCTTTCTACATCTACTTTCAAAAGCCAGTTTTTGGGTGGGATGCTTTTAGGTGCTGTTTGGTCTCCGTGTATTGGTCCAACATTAGGAGGGGCTATTTCACTTGCCAGCCAAGGCAAAGATTTATTATGGGCGTTCGCCATTATGAGTAGCTTTGCTTTGGGTGTTTCGAGTGTCATTTTAGCTTTAGGATATGGTACTCGCAAAGCTATTGGTATTAGACAGAAACAATTGCATGGTATCGCTGTATTTGCAAAACCTATCATGGGTATTACTTTTCTGATGGTCGGTACTATGATTTTTTTTGAATTCCACCACATCATTGAAGCTTGGTTGGTTAATGTTCTACCCAACTGGTTTCTAGATCTTTCAACTAACTATTAATAAAGGAAACACTATGAACCGTCGTACTTTTATCAGTGTATTAACAGGCTTGGTATTAATGTCAGGCATGTCGTTTGCCAATGAAAGCATCGTGTACACACCTGGACTAATTAAAGAGCGTTTATCCGCAGGCGAAACCTTATTTGTTGATTACTCAGCAACATGGTGTAGCACCTGTAAGCGTCAGGAAAAAATATTAAATGAAATTCGAAAAAACAACTCATTTTATGATGAGAAAATGACCTTCGTTAAAATTGACTGGGATACTTATAAAGACCATGAAGTTACAAGCTCTCGGAACATTCCTCGCCGTTCTACTTTATTAGTATTGCGTGGTAATGAAGAGATTGGTCGTATTATTGCTGGCACTGACCCAAAAGAAATTGAAGCATTAATGGCTAAAGGGCTATAAAAGAATGTTTGTTGGTAATGGAGAGGCAGACGCATTTACTCACGGTCTGACAATATTGAGATCGGCTTTTGGTGTAACGGGTCGGGATATGATCGATAAAACAGTTCCTTACAATTCTACTCCGTTACTGTGGAGTAGAACAAAATGAAACCAAAAACTTGTAAACTCTTCTGAAACACGCATTCCTTCGTTAGTTTTGTAAACAAACTTGTAAACTCAGACTATTACTCTGTTTCGTAATAGTATTCCTTCATTGTCCTTTTCTATGTAACAAGTATACTCTTTGAAAATAACTGTAAATGTTATCTACTGTAGACACTAGTAAAATAGGATCTATAACTTAAAAGGTGGATACAAATGAAGAGCAACTTAGTGAGAGTAGACTTTAGAAAAAATGATAAATCTCAAAAAGCACTAAATCATCGTGGCTTCAGATTCAATCAGCAGAAATTATTTGAAGGTGAAGTCACTATATTTCAGACTAAAAAGTCTGGCGATTTTTGGCATATGAGAATGTATATTGCTGAGCATCAGAAGTACTTTACAAAGAGTTTAAGAACAAAATCTAAAGATTCAGCAATAGAAAAAGCAAAGATTGAATACGCTGGAATTCTTGTCAAACGACAAGCAAAAATTACGATCTTTTCCATATCATTACACTCAGCGATAGAAAAATATTTAGAACATAGAAGAAGAGACATAGAGACTCGCATAATCACTAAACAACGATATGGTTGTGTTGTTTCGCAAATGAATCATTTGAAAAACTTTCTAAACGCTTCGCATCAACTTACAGATTACGATAAGAATTCATTACTGAGTTACTACAACTATAGAGTGAAGATGGGGGCTCAGAATGTGACGATTGCTAATGAGCAATCTACTATCAATGCTTTTTGTAATTTCTGTTATGAAGAGGGTTTTCATACTGTAATGAAATACAGATTTAATAAGATCAAAAGAGAAGAGACTAAAGATCAGACTCGCAGAGGCATGGTCACTATAGAAGAGTATGAAAGGGTATACAGATACTTGAGATCATACACATCTGCTAAGACAATTAGACAAGAGAATCTATCTGATCATCAAGCATACGAGAGACTAATGTTCAGACATTGGTGTCTCATTGCTTCAAATTCAATGATGAGAACGAGAGAGATGTTTGAGCTGAAGTGGAAGAATGTAAAAATTTTTACTAACAAAGATGATGTTCAGTTAGCAGAGATCATTGTTGAAGATAACACTAGCAAAACAAAAGCAAGACAGTTTGTATCAAGAGGAGGTGAGTATTTTGCTCGTCTGAAGTCTTTGTCAAAACATACTAAAAATGAAGACTATGTCTTTACTAACTTTAATGGAATTGCTTGGAGTAGTGGAAACAGATATAGAAACTTAGATAAGCATTGGCACTTGCTACAAGAAGCGTTGGGCGTTACTAAAGAATGGGGCAAAGAGAATAGGCATGTAACACTGTATTCATTTAGACACTTTGGGATAACAACTAGACTTAGAGAAGGAGCATTTCTAGCTCAACTTAGTTCAGATGTAGGAACCAGTATGAAACAGATTCAAGATCATTATTATCATTCAGACTTAGAGGCATCAGAGAGAAATATGCTCAAATCTAGTCACAATAAATTAACTCACTAAGAAAAGTGATAAATACATCTATGACAGAAAGAAGACCAAGGCAGACACTCACAAGAATAAGTGTCAGTTCTATCGCAAGAAAAATATACGCCATCGCTGTATCACCAAATCCAACATGGGACGAATATGAATGGCTAGTGAATACTTCAAAAAACGAGATTGTAGTGAAAGACTTCAAGCGAGCGTTAGAAATAGATGTTTTAGATACTTCATCAACTTTTGATCGCATGAATGGCGACAAGATGGCAGAACTTATGCGAGATCAAAAGATCATCTCAAAGGCACTGGATCTCTTAATTGAATTACAAGACGAGACTAGAGTCCATAGAATTTGGGCTCAAAAAAACAAGGCATACGATCAGAATGTCACTCGCACACTCGCTAATAAACAAAGTCGCCAGAATCTTCGCTAAACACCCCCCAAATCTGCCCCTCAGACGCTCTCAGAGAGCGTTTAAGCGAGGCAAGTTACTCCAATATACGAATAGATTAGCAGTCTAAGTTATCGCTTAGATCATCTATTACGCACTAACATTATCATTTAGATAAAACCTCATGAAATCTCTGAAACATGCATAGATATAGGGTTTTAAATACCTTGCTCAAGGCATTGTCCTTTTTTCATAAGGATATAGTATTAAGACATACAAATGATAATGAAAGAGAGACGATAAAATGAAACAAGCAAAAGTACTAAACGACAAAGATATTAAAATCATGAAAGCCGTCATCAATGACAATCGTTACGCAGTCAGAAATATGACAATGTTCTTACTAGCTCTGAACTGTGGACTAAGAGCAAAAGAGATCGCATCTATAAAAGTGAAGGATGTCTTAAATGCTGATCATAAAATCAATGAGAACACTGTACTGAAAAAAGAACAGACAAAGATGGGTCAAGCGAACCGTATCTTCTTTAATCATTCTGTTCAAAAGCAACTCAAAGCATACTTTGATGAGCACAGTCATTTGAAAGATCAGTCAGAGAGTTCATTATTTATTACTAAGAATGGAAAAGGCTTCTCAGCACAGACAGTGATCAATAAGTTCTCAGATATCTTTAAGAAGGCAAACATTGATGGGGCATCATCGCACTCAATGAGAAGAACATTTGCAACTCAGTTGAATGAGAACGCTACAAGTGTTTTTACGATTCAGAAATTGATGCGTCATAAGAATATCGCTACTACGCAACTCTATGTGAATGTAACTGACACTCAGTTAGCACGAGCAAGTGATAACTTGGGGTTTTAAGATGAGAACATACGAAGCAGATATCAGAATCGCTGTTGAGGGCATTCAACAAGGCACAGCACAAAGAGTAACGATTCAAGCAGACAGATCAGACATCGCACGAGCAATGTTAGAAGCACAGTACGGCAAAGGTTGCATTGTCATGTTTCGTGACGCTCCAAATCAGTAGAATTTAATCACATCGCTGAAACGCCTATATTTTAGGCAATTCAGAGACTCTCTAA
>Ga0233427_10000237_pt1 | contig 73191 bp, 73 predicted proteins | sample SI_118_April2016_5_FD_179885 | JGI IMG/M metagenome (GOLD analysis project Ga0233427, IMG submission 179885) | Seawater microbial communities from Saanich Inlet, British Columbia, Canada - SI_118_April2016_100_MG | ecosystem: Environmental > Aquatic > Marine > Inlet | place: Canada: British...
CCCATTTGAGCTTTAAAATAAGTGTCAGAACTTTTTAGAATAGAAGCAGGATACACAGAATTAAAAGGACTCGCTGCCAAAAGTTCTTGCTTCTCTTCAGGTGTTAGCACAGTATCCTGTGAAAATGTAGTTGAATACATTCCTACAAATAGTAAAATAAATAATAGTTTTTTCATAATTATAAGTTTTAAGATTAATACTAATTTACAATAATTTTAAAAGAAGAAGATATGCCTATGGTTTAGAGTTATTTTTTTACTTTACTTTTTACTTTACTTATTAATTTATCAAACTTCATTTTCCTCCACCATACTTTATTATCATTTCCTTGTTCCTCAGCCCTGTGAATCTTTTTATTTAGTTGATTAATTTTTTTACTTATGTATGCTACATCAATCTTTTTCATACCTACAATTTACAATAATTTTAGAAGAAGAAGAAATGCCTATTCTTAATTTTCACTAAATTGTAATAATATGGCAACCAATCAAAATGAATCATTTGTTAATTAATATGGCGGATCTAAGTCACTATCGAGAAAGAGTATTAGATAAACTTTATCCCCCTTTAGGAAAAAAAACAATTCCTTATGATGAGTTAGTTCGTGTCAGTGAGCTTTATTATATCATTTTCAAAGACGAAACAGATGAATTTCTTTTGAATAGTTTTAAGTTAAGTATTGAATCTAACTTATTATTTGTTCTTAATCAAGACTACAAATACCAAGAACTATCAGAATACAAAGAAGAACATTTACTCAGAGCTGAAGATTATATTCGAGATCATATTGATAATTCTAATTGGAATGGCATTGATGGCAATAAAGAATTAACTAAAGACTATCTGGAAGAATGTATTTCAGAACAAAATACAATCATAGATAAAACAATTAAGCATATGATTCCAATACCAGATAGAGAGTCATTGAACGTAATGCAGTTTGTCTCTGATGAGTTTTTAGATGAATATAAATACAGCTCAAAGAGAAAGATCAATTTTTTAAATGAAGAATTAAATCAAATTACATCTTTTTTAAAAATAGAAAACAAAGAATATAATAACCCATATCCAGATTACTTCAATTCCTATGGCTATGAGATTTATAAAGACTTTACCTCACAGTATAAACAAGAAAGTGTATTAGCCTATCTAAGTTTTTTAGTAGACCAACTCAAAAAGGATGGTTTGATGAATAAAGACAAAACTCTTATAAGCATCTTTAAGTTTCTCGAAGAAGAGTTTGACACAAACTTTAGGACAGCTCATAAATTTAAATCTGACTACAGTACCAAAAAATACCTCCCATTTTACGAAGCAATCAAAAAAAGATATGACATCGTATCCAAATAGATACGTTCTTGTGTCCATAACTTTTGAGTAATTATTGAAGATTTGTACTCTCAATCCAATAGCTCATATTTGGCAGAAATAGCAAGTTTGGCAATTGGCAAATATTTAATAATTAAATCTAATTTTATGTTACAAATTAATTTTACTGACTCAATAAGTGGGTCAAACTCAAAAAGTATTGAAGTTCAAAAAGTACTTCAACAAATTAAGAAAGGGTCTTGGAAAGATCAAATAAGCAAAATCCAATATCATATTAGCAATGGCAACAACTCCAAAGCAAATGATATAAAAAGAGGGCTCCCTGCCTTTACAATCTCAGCTACTTATAAAAATAAACGAAAGAAAGAGAATATTGAATCTTATACAAACTTATTGCATTTAGACTACGATAAACTTGATAACGTAAAAGAAGTAAAAGCAAAGGTTATTAGTATACCTTATACTTATGCTGCTTTCATAAGTCCTTCTGGAAATGGGCTGAAAGTATTGGTAAAGTGCAACAATGATATGAGTGCTCACATCTACACTTTTAATGCTTTAAGGGGGTATTATGATAGCTTATTAGGAGTCAAATCTGATAGATCAGTAAAAGATATTTTAAGACTGTGCTTTGTGTCCTATGATCCTGATTTGTATTTAAATGAAGATGCAAAGGTCTTCGAACATCAAAGCTATCCAAACAATGAAACTAAGTCCCAAAAAGACATAAAATGGGTTTGGGACTTCACAAGTAATAAACAACAGTTTATTGAGGGCAATAGAAATAAATTCATTCATTTATTTGCGTGTAATGCTAATCGTTTTGATTATGATATCAACGAAACATTAAACTATGCATATACCTATAATGATAGTACGTTTAATAAAGAAGAGATAGAACGAACAGTTAAAAGCGCTTATGAAAATAATGTAAATGAAAAAGGAAGCGCCGCCAAACCTGCCATATCTGCTATATTGCCATATGATATTCCTCAGGAAATTACAAGTCCTTATATACCGAACCACATCTACGATGTTTTACCCCCAACATTAAAAGAAGCTTGTAATGTATTTAAAGGCAGAGAGCGCGATGTGTTCTTTACTTCTGCACTTTCTGTTATTAGTGGAGGTCTTCACAACGTATCAGGATTGTATGCTAATGGTAAAGTATTCCCTAACTTATTCAGTATTATTATTGCACCCCCTGCAAGTGGTAAAGGAGTAATGAAGTATAGTAAACAATTGGGAGATTGCTATCACGACTTTTTACTTAACCAAAGGAAAGAGACTGAAAAAGAATATAAAAAAGAAAAAAGAGTATTTGACTTAAAATTAAAAAAAGCTAAAACAGACCAAGCTATTGAGGCACTAATAGAACCCGAGAAACCAAAGTCTAAAATATTTTTTATTCCCGGTGACACTTCATCAGCGATGATAGTGAAACACCTTGAAAACAATGACGGTATGGGTTGTATTTGTGAAACTGAAGCAGATGCGCTAACCAATGCTTTAAAACAAGAATGGGGTGGCTTCTCTAATATAATAAGAAAGGGACTTCAAGCAGAGATAATCTCTCAAAGTAGAAAAACTGACCTCGAATACTCAGAAATTAAAGAACCTAAATTTAGCCTTGCCCTTACAGGAACACCTAATCAGTTAGACTCTTTGATGACATCTGTTCAGGATGGACTTTTTAGTAGGGCTTTATTCTACTCTTTTACCGCAGCACCAATATGGAAAACAACTTACACATCAGGGATAAGCAGGAGCAATGAAGAGATATTTGAGGAATATAGCGAAGATTTATGTGATAAATTTAAAAGCAATAGCGCTCAGAAGTTTGCTATGACAAGAGAACAAGGACTAAAATTGGATAGTGCCTTTGAAGAAATACTTGAACACAAAACAGCACTTTATGATGAAAATGTATCAGGTTCAGTTTATAGATTAGGGCTAATATGTTACAAAATTACTATGACGCTATCCGCAATTAGGTCTGATGATACCGAGATTACTTGTTCTGATGAGGATTTTGATTCAGCACTATGTTTGGTTAAAGAGGTATATTTAGTTCACGGTATAAATATGTTAAATAGAATAAATAAAACCTCTAAGAAATTAAATACTACTCAAACAACTCTTTATGATTGGATTAAAACAAAAGAAACTTTTAAACGAGCTGAGATTTTAGAAAAAGCTGTTCTTTTGGGTGTTAAAGACAGAACACTAAGTGATATTTTAAAACGATTTATAAAGCTAAAACTTATTGAAAAGGTAAGTCACGGTATTTACACTAAGAGATAAAGGGTATAAGCTGGGTACATTCCGTATTAAAAAAACCTAACTACAATCTTAAACAATGTTTGTTTGGGCTTCATCTATTGAATGACACAATTAAACAGGTTGCTATAGTAGAAGGTGAGAAGACAGCTGTTATAATGAGCATAGAGTTTCCTCAATATACTTGGATGTCTACCGGTTCACTTCAGGGTTTTAAGCATGAGTATGTAGCTCCTTTATCTGGAAAAGCTGTGACATCTTTTCCAGATAAAGGAGGTTACAACAAATGGAAGGAGACCGCTGATGCATTAAATAATAAAGGATTTAGTATAGAAGTCTCTAAATTACTTGAAAAAAAAGAATATAAAGACGGCTGGGATTTAGTTGATGTGATTCAATATGAAGATAAAAAATAGCTTACACCAAGAGGCAAAGGGTAACCCCTACACGAAGTTTTATAGTCCTAAACAAAACATAGTCATTACACATAATATAACTTGCTTATTTACAGTTAGTTATATCATTTTTAGAGTGTATAAACTCATTACGTCAATTATTTTAAATAGTTAGATATGCTGAAGCTTAAGGTAATACCCTATTATACGAAGACCATCCCTAAAAAGAAAAGTGATTTATTTAGACGGGGGTCTTAGATTTATAAAACTTTTGGACTGATTTTTTTGACTTTTTACTGTCAAATTTACTGTCAGTTTCAGCTGTTTTTACTGTCAGTTTTGTGTATATTTGGTTTCTAACCTTGTTAGTTTTTAAATAAAAAGTTAGGAATATCAACTGTATAACACTCAATTAATACACCCTTAAACCCTTTGTATACTTGAGTATAAAGCAAAAAAAAACCTAACATTTCTGAAAGGGTTTTTGTAGCGAGACCGAGATTTGAACTCGGGACCTCCGGGTTATGAATCCGACGCTCTAACCAACTGAGCTATCTCGCCATAATTTAAGGGAAGCAAATATAAAATTTAAATTTTTTAGATTCAACATATGTTTCATAAATTATTTTAAAAAATTATTACATAACTTAAGAATAAATTTATATATTACAAACATAATTATATGGCAATGACAGATAGAATTCAATTTGAAATGGAATTTCCAATACAAGTTTCTCAAAGACTTTTATATCAGTATATTTCAACACCTTCTGGTCTTTCTGAATGGTTTGCTGATAATGTCAATTCTAGAGGTGAAAAATTTACTTTTATTTGGGATGATTCTGAAGAAACAGCAAATTTAATTTCAAAAAAAATGTCTGAAAAAATTCGATTTCAATGGCTTGATGATGAGGATACAGATTATTTTTTTGATTTACGAATTCAGTTTGATGAAATTACTAAAGATGTTTCTTTAATTGTTACAGATTTTGCTGAAGACGATGAAGTTGAAGAGTCAAAAATGTTATGGACAAATCAAGTTTTAGATCTTAAAAAAGTATTAGGATCTTCTTAAAATAATTAATTTAAATTTGGATTTTCTGGGGCATTAGACCAAATTTTATAATCATTTCCTAATTTTTTTATTTCTTCTTTCCAGAACTCATTTGTTTTTGATTTTAATATCTTATCATCAAATCTGTTATTAGTTATAATCCAGGATTTTTCTTTTATTTCATTATTTAATTGAGGTAAAGTCCATCCTGAATACCCTGAGAAAAATCTAATGTTATTAGATCCTATTTTATTGTCTTTTATAAGGTTTTTTACATTTGAGAAATCACCACCCCAAAATAGATTATTAGAAACTTTTATGCTATTAGGTATCAAATCAGGTAAGTTATGGATGTAATATAGATTATCTTTGTTTACAGGTCCGCCATTATAAATTTTATAATCCTTTCCCATTCCTGAAAAGATGTCTTCAAAATTGTATTCCAGGGGTTTATTTATAATAAATCCAACTACTTCATCTTCGCTATTTTCTGTGATTAGGATAACTGCTCTGTTAAAATAGGGATCATTAATTATATTAGGGTCAGCTAACAGTAAACATCCTTTCGTAATTTCATCTAATCTTATTAAATCATTTTGCATCTCTTGTGAAAATTAAAACCATTAATTAATGCCTTAATATCTAATGTTTTCTTTCCTTCAAACTTAATTAATAAAGGATGGATGTATCCGTCAAATGTTGCTACTTTAAATGCGGCTTTTTCAATTATAATTGATCCATTAGGATGATTATGTTTATTATTAGAGAAATTGGATTCATATATAATAACATTAATTTTTTTATCACAATTATCTAAAACACTTTTTGCTCCTGGATATGGGCTAAGACCTCTTATTTTATTGTAGATCTTTTCAGATGACTCATGCCAATTTATTTTGGAATTTGATTTATCTAATTTTGGGGCCTTATTTAAGGGTTTATTTGCCATTTGTTTTTTTATTACAACTTGTCTGTTGCTAAATATTTTTTTTAGAGATTTAATTAAAACATTACCACCCAATTCCATTAGTCTATCATGAATATCTGCAGCATTCTCATTTGTAGTTATCTCTATTAACGATTGATCTATTATATCACCTGTGTCAATTTTATTATTTATAAAAAAAGTTGATACACCAGTTTGATTTTCGCCATTGATTATAGCCCAATTTATTGGAGCAGCACCTCTGTATTCTGGAAGTAATGAGGCATGTACATTTATAGTCCCATATTTGGGAATTTTCCACAATATCTCAGGTAACATTCTAAATGCTACTACAACTATTAAATCTGGTTTAAAGTTTCTAATTAGATTTATAAAATCTTGATCTTTTAAATTATTTGGCTGAAGAATTTTTAGGCCATTTGTTTTAGCAAACTGCTTTATGGGTGATTCTTTTAATTTTAGCCCTCTACCAGCAGGTTTATCATTGGAAGTTATAACTGTTAAAACATTGTAATTATTTGCAATAATTTTTTTTAAAGAGGGAATTGCAAATTCTGTAGTGCCCATAAAAATAATTGTTTTTTGACTATTCATTTCAGCACTATCTTAGTGAATTAATAATAAAAGCTACTCTATTTTTTATATTATCCTTTGGAATTATATTGAGATTATATCCAAACTCCTTGTATGTGTTTTTTATATATCTATCAATAGTGATTACTTGATCAAATGATTCATAACGAACTACATCAGATGAGTATATATCTTTCCATGGCTCTAACAGAAATATCTTGTCGTATCTGTATTTATCAACTGATTTTAAAATTTTTTCTGAAAAACGAACCTTCTTAAAATTTAAATATGCAATAATATCTGGTATTCCTCGATCAAAAAAAACATAATCAGTTTCTAGTTTTTTTGAATCATTAAACTGTTGAATCCGACTATTTAATAATTCTTCACTAAATAAATTAGGGTCTGATAAAAAAAGTTGCTCTATTCCTTTTTCCCTATACTTCAAAGTAATTTCCCTTGATATTTCATCGAAACATTTGAAGTTATTTTTTTTCAATTCTTCAATTAATGAAGTTTTTCCTGTTCCAGGACCTCCAGTTATTAAAATTTTCTTGCTCATAAATTATAAATAATGAGTTATAAAAATCGTTATTAATGTTTAAATTAAAAAAATTAATAACTACTATATTTGTAATTACATTAATTTACAACATAAATGGGTCATATAAATAAATTTTTTTACAATAATTTAAGTCAACTTTTAGAGAAAACTTCTGAATGGCCTTGTGAATATTTATTCAAGTTTATAGTTAAGTCTGATAAAAATAAAATTGAAATTATTGAATCTATTTTTGATAATATTGGGGCAATAATTAAAAAGAAGCAATCTAGGAATAATAATTTCATTAGCATATCTGTTAATGTAATAATGGATAGCCCTAAAAATGTAATCGAAAAATATAAAGAAGTTTCAAATAAAGTTAAAGATGTAATTTTATTATAACATAAACCTGTTATTATATATTTTTCGTATTTTGCCGACTTAAATGAATCTTCACTAATTATTTAATATAAATTTTTTATTTTGATAGACAACCTAGAATACAATACGAGTCGTGAGCAATTGATAATTCCTGAATATGGAAGGCATATTCAGAAGATGATTAATCATGCATCCTCAAGAGAATCTAAGGAGGAGAGAAATAAATTAGCTAGAGCTATAATATCTATTATGGGTAATTTACAACCTCATTTAAGAGATGTCCCTGATTTTCAACATAAATTATGGGATCAGCTATTTATTATGTCTGATTTTAAATTAGATGCTGATTCACCATTTGACAAACCTTCTAAAGAAGAGCTAAATACAAAACCTGATCCATTATATTATCCTCAAAATTATCCAAAATATAGATTTTACGGAAACAATATTAAGATCATGATTGATGAGGCAGTAAAATGGAAGGAAGGAGAAATGAAGGAAGCTCTTATATATACAATTGCAAATCATATGAAAAAATGTTTTTTAAATTGGAATAAAGACACCGTTACAGATGCAGTAATATTTAATCATTTATTTGAACTTTCTGATGGAAAAATAGATATTAGAAACTCAGAGGAGGTATTATTAGATTCATCAGTTCTATTACGACCAAAAAGAAAATTTGTCAATAAAAAATTTATTAAAAAAAATAATAGACCAAGAAAGAGGTATTAAAATTATATATAATAAATGGAAACTTTTAAGATCAAAGGTGGTTTTGAATTAAATGGGGAAATTACGCCTCAGGGTGCGAAAAATGAAGCCCTTCAGGTTATTTGCGCTACAATCCTTACTGATGACAAAGTTGTAATTAATAATATTCCAGATATTGTAGATGTAAAAAGATTAATTAATCTTTTATCAAAACTTGGTATAAATATTCAGAAATTAACATCAAATTCTTATTCTTTTCAGTCTAATAATATTAATCTCGATTATTTAGATTCTGAAGAATTCAAAAAGGATGGTCAAAGTTTACGTGGATCAATAATGATAATAGGTCCTCTTTTAACAAGATTTGGGAAAGGCTGTATACCAAAGCCTGGAGGAGATAAGATTGGAAGAAGAAGATTGGACACACATTTTCAAGGTCTAGTTAAGCTTGGAGGAAAATTTTCATATAAAAGAAAAGATCATTTTTATACTGTCAAAGCTGATAAACTTAAAGGAACGTATATTTTATTAGATGAAGCTTCTGTTACAGGAACAGCAAATATTTTAATGGCAGCTGTACTAGCAGAAGGTAAAACAACAATATATAATGCTGCTTGTGAGCCTTATATTCAGCAATTATGTAAGATGTTAATTAATATGGGGGCTAATATTAATGGAATGGGATCTAATTTACTAATTATTGAAGGCGTCAAAGAGTTAAAAGGAACTGAGCATACTGTTTTGCCAGATATGATTGAAATTGGAAGTTGGATTGGTTTAGCAGCAATGACAAAAAGTAAAATTTTAATAAAAAATGTAAGTTGGGAAAATTTAGGTCAAATCCCCAATGTTTTCAATTCTTTAGGAATAGATTTAATTAAAAAAGGAGATGACATGTTAATTCCTAAGCACAATGATGGATATGAGATAAAAAACGACATTAATGGATCTATTTTAACAGTTTCTGATGCTCCATGGCCAGGATTTAGTCCAGACCTATTAAGCGTTGTGCTTGTAGTTGCAACTCAAGCAAGAGGAAGTGTTTTAATTCATCAGAAAATGTTTGAGAGTAGACTTTTCTTTGTTGACAAATTAATTGACATGGGAGCAAAGATTATTTTATGTGATCCACATCGCGCTACTGTTATTGGACATGCTTTTAATTCTAAATTAAAAGCAACTTCAATGACATCACCTGATATAAGAGCTGGAATTTCACTACTTATAGCTGCTCTTTCAGCTAAAGGCACATCAACTATCAATAATATAGAACAGATTGACAGGGGTTATGAAAATATTGATCAGAGGTTGAGATCAATAGGAGCTAAAATAAAAAGGATTTAATTATCATCTATAGGTGCAGGGCCATCAATCATTGCTTCATATTTTTCATCTCCTTTACTTTCTTTATATTCTTTCTTTATTTCATTAATAAGTTTTGGGCTTTTATATAAATCTGACATAGTCATTGCCATAGCTTTTGCGGAATAGATCATTCCTTTATGCCCAATACTCATACCTCCACATGCAACTACTGCCCATGAATGCCAAGGAGTGTCTATCGGAGCTGTTGTTACACTTAGATTAATATTTGGAACATTCCAACTTACATCACCAACATCGCTTGATCCTCCTCCAGGGTGATCTAATGTTTTTCTTAAAGGTTTAATCTCAGAATCCATTCCTAGAGTTGGCTTATTGGTAGATTCCTGAATTTTTTTTGCAAATGCAATTTCCTCATCAGTATATTCAATAGGTCCAAGCAGTTCTAAGTTATCTTGCATTACTTGCCCACCAGTTCTATTTACTAATATTTCATATATCCCTGAAATTAGAGAAACTTTATGAGTAACATCTGCTAAAATTGCAGCACCTTCAGCCATTTCAACAACACGTTTGTAAACTGGCATCATCCCTGACCTTTTGGTGTCTCTCGCTCTTACCCATATTTTAGAATAATCTGGCACTACATTAACCACTTTACCAGCATCTTGAATATGATAGTGTATTCTTACAGTTGGTTTTACATGTTCACGGTAATAATTTATTCCTGTTGTATATAATTCAAGAGCATCTGAAGCACTTCTTCCATTCCAAGGGTCTGCTGATGCATGTGCAGCTTGACCAAAGAATTCTACTTTAAAATCAATTAGAGCGAGAGATGATTGAACATCAGCCTCAGTATTAGCTGATGGGTGCCAACTTACATTAACATCAACATCATCCCATAATCCAGCTTCAACCATCCATATTTTTCCGAAGTATTTTTCTTCTGATGGTGTCCCAAAAAACTTAATAGTACCGCTAATCTTTCCTTGTTCAATCATCTCTTTTATAGCAATTGCTGCCCCAAGACTTCCGCTCCCAAACATATTGTGGCCACAGCCATGACCTGCACCTCCTTCGGAAATTGGAGATTTAACAGGTTTGGTTTGTTGAGAAAGACCTGGAAGAGCATCAAATTCACCCAATACTCCAATAACAGGTTTTCCTTCACCATAGGTTGCAACAAAGGCTGTTGGCATACCAGCTACACCTTTTTCAATTGAAAAACCATTTTTTTCCGCATAATCAGATAAAATTTTTGAAGATTCATGTTCATTAAAAGCAGTTTCAGCTAATTCCCATATTTCATTACTAATATTAATTAGATTTTCAGAATGCTTTTCCACTGAATTAACGATTTCTGATTTTAATTTATTCAGGTTTGATTGTGAGATAACAACATGAGTTGCTAAGAAGAACGATAGTAATATTAAATAGATTTTTTTCATTGTAATTATATTATAAGATTAAAGGTAATTAAAAGTTCCGAAATATTTCAATCATCTTTTTTTGCTAGAATCAGATATTTTATTAAAAATATTTAGTTATTTTTTGACTTAAAGGATTTGTTATAGAATACCAGTAATTAATTAGCTTTCCGGAAGGATCTATCAGGTATTTTTGAAAATTCCATCTAACAGTCGAACTTTTTTCTCCATTAAGATTTTTATTTGTTAGCCATTTATAAAGAGGATGTTGATTATCTCCTTTTACTTCAATTTTTTCTGTTAATAAGAATGTTACACCATAGTTAATCTCACAAAACTGCGATATCTCTTGTTCATTTCCAGGTTCTTGATTGTTAAATTGATTACATGGTAATCCGATAATAACTAGCTTAGATTTATATTTTTCATGAAGCTCTTGCAGATCCTTATATTGGCCAGTAAAACCACATTTTGAAGCTACATTAACAAATAGCACATATTTATCTTTAAAGTCTGATAATTTAATAGGTTCTCCAGTAATATCATTTATTTTAATGTCATATATAGAGTTTGAATTATTCACGCTCATATTTAATTGGATTACAGTAATTAATAAAAGTTTTAAAAAATACATCAGTGCAATATATTAAAAACTCCTATGAGCGTGTAGTAGTTTACTATTTATTTTTTAGTAAAAAATTAAATAGTAAACTAGCTATAATTGAGCCAATTACAGTTGCACCTAAGTAATAAATGAAAAAATTATGTGAAACAAGAACACCTGATTCTAAATCCGGGTTAATTAAGCTTAGTAATGAAGGGCCAAAACTAACTGCTGGGTTAAAAACAGCACCAGAAATGCCTCCAACAGAAAAAGCTCCAGCAGCAACTGTTAATCCAATAGCCAGTCCATAGTATTGATTGTTTTTAGTATCAGGATGTGTTGCAACATTAAGAATTACAAATACAAGTAAAAAAGTAAAAATTATTTCAGCTAAGAAGAAACTTGTAGTGTCACTAGTATTAGAAACAACTGATAATGCATCTGCTCCAAGTAAAACAATTGAATATGCAGCTGCAAAAGCTCCAATACATTGAGATAATATATATTTTAAACATTCTCCAACAGATATTTCTCCTCTGATTATCATTGCTAAACTCACTGCAGGATTATAATGAGCACCAGATATGTGGGCACCCATATACACAAGAACGCTTAGTCCAACTCCTATAGCAATAGGATTTCCACTTAAACCTATAATTAGAACCAAGAAGTAAGTTCCTATACTTTCAATAATATACTTTTTCATAATATTAATTTTGTTTATTTTTGTTTTCTGCAGTAAAAGTATTAATAATTTACAATAATATAAAAATCATGAAAAAATATTTAATAATCTTTACATTACTAGCCTTTTCTTATTCATTTTCTCAAATTAAGACTCCACAACCTAGTCCAGCAGCTTCAATGAACCAAATGGTTGGATTAACTGAAATTGAAGTTGAATATTCTAGGCCTTCCATGCGAGGTAGAGAAATATTTGGAAATTTGGTCCCTTATGATAAAATATGGAGAACTGGAGCAAATGAAAATAGTGTTATTTCATTTAGTACTTCTGTTAAAATTGGTGATAGGACTGTCCCCGCAGGAAAATATTCTATTTACACTATTCCTGGTGTTGATAGTTGGGATTTTATTTTATACTCTGATGCTAATAATTGGGGACTACCTTCTGAGTGGGATAAGAATAAAGTAATTGTTAAAATCAATGCACCATCCTTTAAACAAGTTTTCCCAATTGAATCTTTTCAATTTTCTATGGTAGATTTAAGTAACAACTCTTTCACTTTAGGTATAGCTTGGGGTGATGTATACATTCCAATTACTATTGACATTCCAACTAGAGAAATGGTTGAAAAAAATATTCAAGATGTTATGGGTAAACAACCAAAAGCTTCAGATTATTATGCTGCTGCCGTATATTATAGGCAAGAAAATATTAATATAGAAAAAGCTGTTGAATGGATAGATAAAGCTATAGAAATGTCTGAAGAGGTTCAATACTGGCAATTGAGACAACAATCTTTAATTTATGCAGCTAACGGAAACATTAAAGGAGCAATTAAAGTAGCTAAGAAAGCATTAGAGGCAGCAAAAATTGCTAATAATAAAGACTATGTTAAAATGAATAAAGATTCAATAGAGGAGTGGAGTAATTAATTCTTTTGTGCCAGTTGTAATAAACTAGAGATAGTAATAACAACAATACATCCAAAAAGATTAAGCCATAAAAAGGGCATCCAATCATTATACCACCCATAGATAATAATGATTTGAGTGATTATTGCAGCAAAAAACACAGCATTAGACTTTATAAATTTAAAAAAGAATGCTATTAGAAAAATCCCTAGGATATTTCCGTAGAATATTGATCCAATAATATTTACCAATTGAATTAGATTATCTGCTAAATAAGCAACACATGCTATTCCAATGGCTATTATTCCCCATAAGAAAGTAAAAAACTTAGTTGACTTTACTAGCTGATCATCTGTAACATTTTTCTTATTTCTCTTATAGATATCTATTGCAGTTGTAGTTGCTAATGCATTTATCTCACTTGAAGTGGATGACATTGCTGCACTTAATATTACAGCTAATAACAAGCCAATTAACCCCTTTGGAAGATTCTCTAGAATAAAAGTTATAAAAACATAATCTTTATCATTAGTTTCTACTTTAATATTTTTCTCTTCAGAAGCTAAAGCTATAAGGTTTTTTGCTTCTAATCTGAGCTTTTTCTCTTTTAATTCTAATTCTGACAATCTATTATTAGTTACATTATCATTTTTACTAATTAATAGATTACTTATATGATTTTGTTTTTCATTAAATATGATATTTAGCTCATTTTGTAAATTTTTATAATCCTTCTCGTAAGTTGAATTATTTACAGTATTTATAGATTGAGGATTAAAGTTAATTGGAGAGGAATTAAATTGATAAAATACAAAGACCATAACCCCAATAAAAAGAATAAAGAATTGCATGGGAATTTTTAAAATTCCATTAAAAATCATTCCTAATTGCATTTCTTTTAGTGATTTTCCAGATAAATATCTCTGAACTTGGCTTTGATCCGTACCAAAATATGACATCATCAAAAATGTACCACCAATTAAACCACTCCAAATAGTATATCGATTTTCCAGGTCAAATGAAAAATTTAAAATCTCAAGTTTTGAATTTGCCCCAGCTATATCAATAGCGTTTCTAAAACTAATATTCTCTGGTAGTAGATTTATAATTACAACCAAACATATTAGCAAACCAACAAAGATGATTCCCATCTGATATTTTTGAGTATAATTTACTGCCTTAGTACCGCCCGAAACGGTATATATTATTACTAATAGACCTAATATGATATTTAATGTTGTTAGGTCCCAACCTAACACTGAGGAAAGAATAATTGCAGGAGCAAATATTGTGATACCTGCTGATAGGCTTCTTTGAATTAAAAACAATAAAGCAGTAAGTGTCCTAGTCTTTAAATCAAATCTTTTTTCAAGATATTCATAGGCTGTATAAACCTTTAATTTATGGTAAATAGGTATAAAGACTACACAAACTATTATAATTGCTAATGGAACTCCAAAATAAAACTGAATGAATCCCATACCATCGTGAAATGCTTGCCCAGGAGTTGAAAGGAATGTGATTGCGCTAGCTTGGGTAGCCATAACTGACAACCCAATAGTCCACCATTTAGCTTGATTTCCAGCCTTAATATAATCTAAGGATGATTTGGCCCCTCGAGTTTTTATAGTACCATAAACAACAATTAATAGAAGGGTTGATACTAAAATTATCCAATCAATTAATTCCATTGCCTAGTAGTAATTAGTAATTAAGAAGAAAATAATAAAATAGATTAGGTTAGCTAAGATTATCAAAGAATATGATTTATCCCACTTAAATTTAATTTTATCATATACTCCTATATGTTTTAATACTATTACTACAAGGAGCAAAATAGGAATATAGATTAGATAGGATAACATAGTAATATGTATTATTTTCTTATAATCCAAATTTCATGCATAGGATCTCCCTTGCTACTATAGCCAGAATGATTCCATTCATTATTTTCAATAGTGTAATTAAATTCTAAGCTTAGTCCAGCTTTAGAATTATCCCTTGAAAAGAACTCTATATTTTCAGTATATATGCCATCAATTGTTGAATAAGAGCCTCCTCCAGTTCCCATAAACCTTTTTGTTTCAGTATTATATGCTATCCATTGGAATCTTTTTCCTGATAAAATCTTCATTGTTTTTCTAGGACCACTAGTATCTCTCATCTGTTTATTTCCATCTCTAACCCTTCCTGCCATTAACCATGCGCCTTGAAGTTCACCAGGAGAACCATCATCAATCCTGTAAAATGTCCAGTTGGATTCAGGAATTGATAAAGATGAATCAGTTAATTCAACCTGGAAAGTCACAACCTCTCCAACTCTTTCTGTATTTCCAGTATCAAATTCAACTTCTTCTGTCATCATATTCCCATTAATCTTCCATGTTCCACCATTCGAGTATACAAATTCTCCTGATTCTGATTTGAAGATGCTTATTACTTGATATCCTTCAGCAAAAATTACTACACTCCTAAGTTTTTCACCATCTTGGGATTCGTAAAGTCTTTCCCATGCACCAATTATACTTTGACTATTAGCACTTAAGCTATATAAAACGATTAAGAATAGAAAATACTTTTTCATTTAGCCCATTTATTTTGAATCTTCATAACTTGTTCAATAACATCTCTTACAGCACCCATTCCACCATTTTTATGAGAAACATAGGAGCAAAGGTTTTTTACTTCTGGTGTAGCATCTTGAGGACAGCAGGGTAGACCAATTATTTTTAATACAGGTATGTCTGGAATATCATCCCCCATAAATAGTATATTCTTTTTGTCTAAATCATATTTTTTTATAAATGAATTTAGTTGTTCAGTTTTATTTTCTGAACCAAGATGTATTTCCTTAATTCCTAAACCTTTAAGTCTTTTTCGTACACTTTCATTATTTCCTCCTGAAATTATACATACATTGTAACCACTGTCAATAGCTACTTTTAATGCATAGCCATCTTTAACATTCATCTTTCTTAGCATATTACCATCAGAGTCAATTAACAGAGATCCATCAGTAAGGACACCGTCAACATCAAAAATAAAAGTTGAAATATTTTTTAAGCCTTCTTTATAATTATTCTCCATATTTATCTTGAATTAGTTTTGTCATTAATTCATATAATTTTTTATGGTCTTGTTTCTTTAGCGCTTTTATATGATTTACTATAATTTCATTATTATTCCTAATTGCTGGACCAGTTTGTACATTTTCAGGATCTAATTTATGAATTTTATCTACTGTCTCGTTAATAAGGGGTTTTAAAATATTAAAATCTAGATTTTTGTTATCAAGAATTTCTTTAGCAATTGTTAGCATATGATTTACAAAATTGTTAGAAAAAACTGCAGCTAAATGCAATGTTCTTCTTTCTTCATAATTTATTTCATATGATTTGCAATCAATACATTTTGATATTTTTTCTAATAACATCAAATCTTTATTATTTTCAGCTTCAATACATATAGGAACTTTAGATATTTCGAGTTCCTTATTTTTTGAAAAAGTTTGTAATGGATAGAAAACTCCTCTTCTATTTTTATTATCAAGGACAGTGAAGTTTAAACTACCCGAAGTATGCACCACAAGTTTGTCAGAAATATTAAGTTCTTTTGATAAATCACCAACATATGAATCACTTATAGAAATAACATAGATATCAGCTGATTTAATGTTGGCTAAATCATCTATTATCTCCGTATCTAAACTACTTAATGTAATTTTATTTTTATCCCTACAATACCATTGAACTAGATCAATTTGTTTAGATTTATTAAACACTTTAGATAGATGATGACCTACATTGCCGGCGCCAAGCAAAATAATTTTTATCATAATTAATTAATAAAGAGCAAAAAGTACAAAATTAATTGAAAATGATATTAAATTTGTTCCTTCAAAAACATTTTGTTTTTACTTAATGCTAAAAAGATTAACAAATATATTATTCTCAAATAGACTAACAGGTCTATTATTCATTGTTTTTGCAATAGCAATGGCAATAGGCACTTTCTTAGATGCAGGCCAAGAAACTTCACCAACTCCTTATTCAAGGAATATTATTTATAACGCTTGGTGGTTTGAAGCTATAATGCTTCTGTTTGTTGTGAACTTTATGGGTAATATTTATAGATATGATTTATTATCCAAAAGAAAGTGGGCTACTTTAATCTTGCATTTATCATGGATTCTTATTTTGGTTGGTGCTTTTCTAACTAGATATGTTGGTTATGAAGGGGTGATGAGTATAAGGGAAGGTAATGTAGAGAATACTTTTATATCACAAAAAACCTATTTAACTGTATATATAGATGGTGATTATGAAATAAATGGGCAAATAGTTAGAAGAGTCATTGAAGAGCATGTTGATTTTTCACATAGATTAAACAATAAATTTAGACATAGTACTGATTATAATAAAATACCTGTTTCTATAGAATTAACAGATTTTATAAAAGGAGCAGAGGAGGATGTTGTATATGATGAAAATGGAGAGTATTATCTAAAGATTGTTGAATCAACTGGAGGTATGCCTCATAATCATTTTTTAAAGGCAGGAACAGTCCAAAGTCTTCACAATACCCTTTATACATTAAACAACTATGTTGAAGGTGCTATAAATATAACTTTTGATGATAATGGAATTTTTATTGAATCTCCTTATGATGCAGAATACATGGTTATGGCTACTATGAGTCTAGGGAAATTAAATAAAAATCAAAAAGAACCACTTAGGCTAAGATCAAGATATATAATAAATAGCCAATCAATTGTATTTCCTAAACCTGTTATTAAAGGAGTTTTTGATGTTGTAAAAAAGTCAGAGCTTTTAAAATCTGATCAAGACGCAATAGAGCTTAAAATTTCAACTCCTGCTGAAACAAAAACAGTAAAGTTATTGGGAGGTATGGGAACTAATAATCAATTTAAAAAAGTTGAAATAGGAGACCTAGCTTTCCTTTTTAAATATGGCTCTAGAGTTTATGAACTTCCTTTTAGTGTTAAATTAAATGATTTTATTGCTGAAAAATATCCTGGAACTGAAAAAAGTTATTCTGCTTTTGCAAGTGAAGTCACTGTAATAGATGAAGAAAATTTTGATTACAGGATTTTTATGAATAACATTTTAAATTACAAGGGATTTCGATTTTTTCAAGCATCATTTGACCCAGATGAAAAAGGAACAATTTTATCTGTAAATCACGATTTTTGGGGTACCACTATAACCTATATAGGCTATATACTTCTTTATATTGGCTTGTTTTCTATACTTTTTTCAAGTTTTACTAGGTTTAGTTATTTAAAGGATCAAATTCAACAACTAAAAATCAAAAAGTCTAAACTCTTACCTATTGTATTCTTTATTTTCTCACTCACTTTAAATGCACAAGATGCTAACCCTCATAATCCTGAGACTAGTAAGGCTGATATTGAGAAGATAGATTCTATTCTATATGCAAATCAAGTTCCAAAAGTTGAAGCAGATAAATTTGGAAAAATTGTTATTCAAGACCTTGGAGGTAGAATGATGCCTATTAATACTTATGCATCAGAATTATTAAGAAAGTTAAGTAAGAGTGATCATTATAAGGATCTTGATGCAAATCAAGCAATATTATCTATGTATGAAAGCCCTTTATTGTGGTATAATATTCCAATAATCTATTTAAAAAAGAAAAAAGGTGATTCTATTAGAAATATAATTGGAGTAGATAAGGATGAAAAACATATTGCGCTTGTTGATTTTTTCACTGAAATGGGTGATTATAAACTTGCTCCTTATCTTGAAGAAGCCTATAGGACAACAGTTCCTAATGCTTTCCAGAAAGAGTTTAAAGAGATAGATCAAAGAGTAAACCTTCTATACAATGCTCTTGAAGGAACCTCTCTTAGACTTTTCCCAGTTATTAATGATGAAAATAATAGGTGGATTTCTGCAACTGAAAACAGGGAGGATAATAAAGTGATTAAAGACACTTTATATTCAAATTTTATTAATACTGGTTTTAAAACTTATTTATATTTTTTAAACGAAGGAAAAAGATCAAATGATTTTAGCGAATCAGATAAAGTATTAAATGCAATTTTAGATACTCAGTATAGATATGGATCTAAGGTAATGCTTGCAGAATCTAAGATAGAATCAGAAGTATTATATAACAAATATGATATTTTTAGAAGTCTATTTAGCTGGTATCTTTATGCTGGTTCATTATTATTTATAGTTTTAATTTTTCAAATTTTCAATAACAATCGTGTTATTAATTCCTTAATTACAATTTTTAAATATTCTATTTATTTGCTATTTGCTTTACATGCTGCAGGACTTTGTTGGAGATGGTATATATCTGGCCATGCTCCATGGAGTGATGGTTATGAATCAATGATATATGTATCTTGGGTAACAATGCTTTTTGGTATTGTATTTGGAAGAAGAAGTGATTTAACGATAGCTTCTACAACATTTGTTGCTTCAATGATTCTTATGATAGCACATTGGAGCTGGATGGATCCTGCTATAGCAAACCTAGTTCCAGTTCTTGATAGTTATTGGCTGATGATACATGTTTCAATTATTGTTGGTAGTTATGGTCCATTTACCTTAAGTATGATACTAGGACTGGTTACATTGATTTTAATTACACTAGTTAACAATAAGAACAAAGAAATAATGGCACTAAATATTAGAGAATTAATAATAATTAATGAGATGTCACTTACCGTTGGATTGGTAATGTTAACTATTGGAAATTTTTTAGGTGGAATGTGGGCTAATGAAAGTTGGGGAAGATACTGGGGATGGGATCCAAAAGAAACATGGGCATTAATTAGTATTATGATTTATTCATTTGTTTTACACATGAGAATAATTCCTTCACTAAAGAGTCAATTTGCTTTTACTATTGCTTCAATTATATCTTATGCAACTATACTTATGACTTACTTCGGGGTTAATTTCTATTTAGCAGGCTTACATTCATATGCAAAAGATGACCAACAAATTAGTTTTTTATATTCAGGTTTAACATTATTAATAGTCTGTATTCTAGCACTTTTAGCATATCCTAAATATTCAAAATATTTAAAAAATAATCGTAAATTTAATTTAGATCAGTTATAATGAGAAAAAATACAAAAGGAATCAATACTATATGCACCCATGTTGGGGAGATTGAAGATAAGCAGTTTGGCGGTGCGGTTTCGCCTATATATACTTCTACATCTTACGCTTATATTGATGCTGACATTAGTAGATATCCTAGATATTCTAACACTCCGAATCAAGAGTATTTATGTAAGAAAATTGCCGCATTAGAGGAAACAGAAACAGCTATGATTTTAGGCTCTGGAATGGCAGCAATTAGCACAACTCTTCTATCTCTTTTAAGTTCAGGAGATCACATTTTATTTCAGAATGACATATATGGTGGAACTAGAAATCTAGCTGAAGCTCAATTTGATCGTTATGGTATTGAATATTCTTTTACTGAAGGTTTAGAGGTTTCTGATTTTGAAAAAAAAATCAAGGATAATACGAAAGTGATTTATATTGAATCACCTTCAAATCCAATACTAAAGATAGTAGATATTAAAGCTGTTGCTCAGTTGGCAAAGTCAAGAAATATACTATCAGCTATTGATAATACTTTTGCAACTCCAGTTATTCAAAAACCTTCAACTATGGGAATTGATATAGTCCTTCATAGTGCTACTAAATATTTTGGAGGCCATAGTGATATTTGTGCCGGTGCAGTGGCAACTTCAGAGGATCTAAAAGAAACGATATGGAGTTTGTCAAAAAATTTAGGAGGAAGTTTAAGTGATTATACTGTTTGGTTATTAGAGCGCAGCATGAAAACTTTAGTAGTAAGGGTTAAAGCTCAACAGGAAAATGCTATGAAATTATCTAAGTATCTGTATGATCATAATTTAATAAAAACAGTATATTATCCTGGACTTACTACTCATAAAAATCATGATCTAGCTAAAAGACAAATGGATGGGTTTGGAGCTATGATGTCTTTTGAATTTTATGATAGTATACATGTAAATACCTTCTTAAAATCACTTGAATTAATAAAACCATCTATGAGTTTAGCTGGAGTTGAAAGCACAATGCTTGTGCCAGCAGAAACCTCACACCATTTGCTAAAGGAAGAAGATCGTTTAAAACAAGGAATCACAAATAATCTAATTAGATTTTCTGTTGGAATTGAAGATACGGAAGATATTATCCAAGATATTGAACAAGCTATAGTAAAAACAACTAATAAGTAATTAATAAAGATTATGATAAAATTAGATATACTAGCTATTGGCGCACATCCTGATGATGTTGAATTGGGTTGTGCAGGAACTATTGCTAAAGAGATAAGCAATGGTAAAAAAGTTGGTATAGTTGATTTAACTAGGGGTGAATTAGGCACCAGGGGAGATGCTAAAATTAGAGATTCTGAATCTAAAAATGCAGCTGAATTTTTAGGAGCGGAATTCAGAAAAAATTTAGGTTTTTCAGATTGTTTCTTTACAAATGACAATGAGCACCAAATGAAATTAGTTGAAATAATTAGGAAGTATAAACCTGATGTTGTTATATGTAATGCAATTCAAGATAGACACATCGATCATTCAAAAGCAGCTAAACTTGTTGGTGATGCATGTTTCCTTAGTGGTTTAAAAAAGATATCTACTACTAGTGATTCTGTTTCTCAAGATCCATGGAGACCTATTAACGTATACCATTACATACAATGGAATAATAATAAACCTGATTTTGTTGTTGATATATCTGACTTTATACAAAATAAGTTAGATGCAGTTATGTGTTATAAATCTCAGTTTTATGATCCAAATGAGAATTCTAAGGACACTCCAATTTCTACAAAAAACTTCTTAGATAGTATTGAGTACCGTGCAAGGGATTTAGGAAGATTAACAGGAGTTGAATATGCTGAAGGATTTAATGCTTCAAGAACGCCAATTATTGATCATATTTCAGATTTAAAATAAAATTTTAAAACCTTTTGTAGAGATTTACAAATAATTTACATTTGCATTCCTTATGGTGGTTGTAGTTCAGTTGGTTAGAACGCCTGATTGTGGTTCAGGAGGTCGCCGGTTCGAGTCCGGTCTTCCACCCAAATTTAAACCTTCGAGAAATCGGAGATTTTTGTCTCTACTATTATAAAATTATGATAAAACAGATTTTTATAGGATTATTAGCTTTATTAACCATTATTCAATTTATTAAAATTGAAAAAAATGAGTCTAATGATTTGTCTTATACTATTTCTAAGAGCTATACTATATCAAATGAGCTGAATCAATTATTGAAAGTATCTTGTTATGATTGCCATTCAAATAACACTAACTATCCTTGGTATTCTAAAATACAGCCAGTAGCTTGGTGGTTAGATCACCACGTTCAAGATGGTAAAAAACATTTAAATTTTTCTGAGTTTACTAAAAACAGAATAGCAATTCAGAATCATAAATTTGAGGAAATTATAGAAATGGTAGAAGGTAAAGAGATGCCATTACCTTCTTACACTTTTTTAGGATTACATCCTGAAGCTAATTTAACTAACAAACAAAGAGAATTAGTAATTAATTGGGGGAATAATCAAATTAACTATCTGAAAGAAAATTTTCCTGAAGACAGTTTAGTGTTTAGAAGAAAGTGATCTCAGTAGAATTATAATAACTAAACCATAGGCATATCTTCTTCTTTTAAAATTATTGTAAATTAGTATTAATCTTAAAACTTATAATTATGAAAAAATTACTATTTATTTTACTATTTGTAGGAATGTATTCAACTGCATTTTCACAGGATACTGTGCTAACACCTGAAGAGAAGCAAGAACTTTTGGCAGCGAGTCCTTTTAATTCTGTGTATCCTGCTTCTATTCTAAAAAGTTCTGACACTTATTTTAAAGCTCAAATGGGTTTATATAAAGAAGGCGTAATAGCTGAAAAAGAAGCTCATTTATTAGCACTTGCTACTTCCGCAGCTATTAAATGCCAATACTGTATCCCTTTTCATATTGCAGAATTAAAGAGATTAGGTGCATCAGAAGATGAAATAAAAACTGCAGTGCTTATTGCTGCTGATATTATGAAAATGAGTACACTATTCTACGGGAATGAATTTGATTTAGAGGCATTCAAAAAAATGCTTAGAGGAGAATAACTAAACCATAGGCATATCTTCTTCTTTTAAAATTATTGTAAATTGTAGGTATGAAAAAGCTAATACTATTACTATTTATACCACTTATTTCTTTTAGTCAAGTATCCTATGATGATATTATGTCTATAAACTCTATTTCTTTAACAGATTCTTTAGATATAATGAAAGTGATGAAGTTTCAAGAAAATGCTTGGAATAGTGGAGATATTAATTCTTTTATGCAAGGCTACATAAAATCTGATGAATTAGTTTTTTCAGGAAAATCTGGTCCTGTTTATGGCTGGAATGACACTAGAAAAAGATATTTCAAGACGTATCCAGATACTCAAACGATGGGTAAGCTAAAATTTACTGTAAACAAAATACGATCAGTTTCTTCGGATGTTGCTTTTTTAATAGGGGAATATTATTTAACAAGATCCACAGAAGATAGCTATGGACATTTTACTTTATTTTGGAAAAAAATAAATAATAAATGGCTTATTATTAGCGACCATACATCTGCTGTTAAATAATATAAATTATTGTAAATTGTATGTATGAAAATATTAATAACGGGGGCGTCAAGTGGAATTGGGTATGAAATTGCAAAAGAACTTATAAATGAAAAACATAAACTTGTTTTACACTATAATAAAAATAAAAAAAAACTACAACCACTTCTAACAAAAAACACACACACGGTCTCTCAAGACCTTTCAACTAGTTTAGGTGCACAACAATTATATGAACAAACAATAGCTCACTTTGGATTTCCAGACGTTTTAATTAATAACGCAGGAATAGCAATTTCTTCGTCTGTTAATACTGATGCTGATCTTTGGAATTCAAGTTGGAATAAAACCCTAAATGTGAACTTAGGTGCACCAGCGTATTTGTGTAAATGTTTTATAAACATAAAAAGAAATAAAAATATTCATTCAAGATTTCGAATAATAAACATATCTTCTCGAGCGGCTTTTAGAGGAGAAACAGAAGATTTTATTTCTTACGCATGTTCTAAGGGTGGTGTGGTTTCGCTTACAAAAACAATTGCTAGGTCTTTTGGAAAAAAAGATAATGTTCTTGCTTTTACCATTGCTCCTGGTTTTGTTAAAACAGAAATGATAAAAGATTTTTTAAATAAAGAAGGGGAGAATTATATAAAAAAAGGAATTGTTTTAGATAGGTTAACAGAACCAAAAGATATTTCTCCTGTTGTTTCTCTTATTGTTTCAGGGAAACTAGACCACGCAACAGGATCTACCATTGATATAAATGGAGGTAGTTATTTAAGATGATTTTAAAATTGGGCAAGTTTCAATATGTGCTCCTTTAATATATCCTGTGCTGGTTAAGAATTCCTTTGTTATTTCATTTCCAGTAAACTTAAAATTCTCTTTAAATAATGTCACCCAATTATTTAGATTCAAGTTAGAATCATTTTTAATTTTAAGCCAAGATTTAAAAGAACCATATTTTTTTTGTAATTCTACTATTTTTCTCGCATTAAATATTACGGCATTTATCTTCAATTTATTTCTAACTATTCCTGAATTAGCTAGCAAACGACTAATATCAGACTTGTCATAATCAGCAATTTTTTTAATATCAAAATTAGAAAATGCTGTTCTGAAATTATCTTGCTTATTTAATATAGTTGTCCAAGATAACCCTGCTTGGTTAATCTCCAAAATTAATCTACCAAACAATTCATTGTCAGAATCTATCTTAAAACCATATTGAGTATCGTGATAAACTCGATGAATGTTGTCGTCTGGTAAGTTTTTAACATATTCGCAGTAAGAACTCGGTTTTTCCAATTAGTTTAATATTTATTAAATTTAAAGAATGAAACATGAATTTGAACAAAAAAAATGGGAAAAACTACCACTTTTTTCAATAAGATTTAAAGTCAATTATTGGATTTTAAAAAAAATCGGTTTAGTTTTTTTTGGTATACTTGCAGCTATAATGGGAATATTACTAACCATTTTATTCTATGAATATATTATTAATATTTAATCGCTTTTAATCCTCTCCTTTCTATTGGCTAATTCCCAAGCTGTGTGAAAAATAAGTTTGGTTCTTAACTCTAATAAATCGTATTGAATTTTATCTGGAGTATCTGTTGACTGATGATAATCTTCATGAGTGCCACTAAAGTAAAATATTACTGGAATGTTATTTTTTGCAAAATTATAATGATCTGACCTGTAATAAAATCTATCAGGATGATCCTCCTCATTGAAAATATAATCTAGATCTACATTTAGATAAAGATTATTTATTTCCTCACTAATATTATGAAGCTCTTTGCTTATTTTATCACTTCCAATTAGATAAATATAATCTCTATTTCGTTTAGGCCTTTTAGGATCTGTTCTTCCTATCATATCAATATTTAGGTCGGCAACAGTATTCTCGAGTGATACAATAGGATTATCAGTATAATATTTTGATCCTATTAGCCCCATTTCTTCTGCAGTTACATGTAGAAATACAATGGATCTTTTAGGTCTTCTGCCATCCTTTACAGCTTCACTAAATGCCTCAGCTATTTCAAGAACTGCAACTGTACCAGATCCATCATCATCTGCGCCATTATAGATTTCTCCATTTTGAACTCCAACATGATCAAGATGAGCAGATATTATAATATATTCATTAGGATATTTTTTCCCTTCTATATATGCTATTACATTTTTTGGTTTTATATCTGACTTTGACCACCGTTTTTCAAATCTTTTAGGAGGAAGCACTGTTTGAAAATATGTATCTTCTTGAAGAGAATTTATATTATTAGATACATAGTGATTTTCTAAAAATTTTATAGCTAATTCTTGTCCTTTACTTGGGGTTGCTCTTCCTTCAAATTCATCAGATGCATAGACATATAATTTTTCTTTAAGTTCCTCAGCTTTTATTGTTTTAGAGTATTTAAGAGATTTTTTATCTTTTTTGATCTGAGAAAAACCCTGATTAAAATAAGAAAAAAATAATGCAAAAGATATTATAGGTATTAATTTTCTAATTCTCATGTTTATATTTTATTTATTAAACTGCTAACTCCTTTATACTTGAAATAAAATGCTCTAAATCTTCCTCATTGGTATAAACATTTGGACTTATTCTACAGCCGACAACATTTTCGTGATTTATAGCTACAGTAAATATCTGATATTTATCCAAAAGAATTTTAGCCAGTTTTCCAGGGTCCATACTTTTAATTCCAACATTTGCTATTCCACAACTTTTATGCTCTTCAATGGGAGTATTTATAACAACATTTTTAATTTTTCTTAATCTATCAGACCAATACCTTTGAATGTATCTAAGTCTGTTTTCTTTACGATCTGTGCCGATCATTTCCTGATAATCTAAAGCATTATCAATAGCTAAATCAGTATAAACAGGATGTGTGCCAATATGGTTTAATCTTAGGATGTTATCCTGTTCATGAACATGACTTGCAAGAAGAGGATTGATTTTTGAAACTTTATTTTTTGAAATATATAAAATTCCAACTCCTAAAGGAGTGCTTAGCCATTTATGGAGACTAGATCCATAATAATCACAATTTAATTCACTGATATTTACTTTAAAATGCCCTATACAATGAGCTCCATCTACCATAACTTCAACTCCATATTTGTGAGCCATATCACATATCTTTCTTATTGGGAGTATATGACCAGTAATATTTACCATATGACAAACCATTATAAGCTTTGTTTTAGAAGTTATTTGGTCCTCATATAATTTTACTATTTCATCATCATCATTGGGATGATTTGGCACAGAAACAACTTTATTGACTACTCCATGTCGTTTTGAAACCAATTTAAACATCTGTTGCATAGCCCCATAGTCTTGCTTGGCATAAATTGCCTCATCACCTTTTTTCCATGGAAAACCACCAATTATTAAATCAAGTGATTCGGTAGTATTTCTTGTCACTACTAATTCTTCTGGGCTGCAGTTCAAAAAATTAGCTAAGCGAGCTTCAATTCTTTTATTATCCATATCTCTATTATTTCTCATATAATAGGATCCTTCAATATTTATTTTTTTAACATGAGTGATGAAATTATTTAACGTAGGATTTGGCACTATACAATAGTAGCCGTTTTCAAGATTTATATAATCTTTTTTTAAGGTATAATCTTCTCTAATTTTTTTCCAAAAATCTGTTTCTGAAAGATTATTTCGTTTAGAATAATCTTCAAATTTATGATTACTGCTTGAATCAAGCGATAAGAACGGCGATCCGATTGCAGCCGTACCAAATGTTTTTAAAAAATCTCTTTTATTCATCAATTAAATAACACCTTATTGGGAACATCCAATATAATCTTTTTTTATTTAATTTCTTTATATACCTCCTCAAAAGGAATTCTATATCTTTTAGTATAAATTCCCTTTTCATCTCTAATTCCGCAACTAATTACCATATTAATTTCAGCACTTGAAGGTAGATTTAAAATTTTCTTTATTCTAGATGTATCTGAACCTTCCATTGGACAAGTGTCATAACCAATTTCAGCCATACTTAACATAAAATTTTGGGCGGCAAGGGCTGTGCTTTTATGGGATACAATTCTAATATCACTTAATCTAACTTCTCTGAATATAGGTCTGAATATTCCTACTATTTGGAAAAATATATATCTAAGAAATCCTAATATTCCAAAAAAACTTGTATACATTGTTGGTATGGCAACATTGTAATATTTTAAAGCTAATTTCCTATTTTTCTCAGTATTCCTGCCTGTTTTTTTATCAAAAACTGAGTTTAAAAAATCAACATTTGCTTTAGCTCTTTTTCTCCAAAGATCCTTTCTAACTACAAAAACAACTATTTGATTAGCTGTTTTTGCTGCATTTTGGTTAAAACATGCTTTAGTAATAGAATCTAGAACAGTTTTATTAGTAACGTGGTAGAATTCCCATGTTTGTAGATTACTGCTATTTGGAGCAAGAGTACCATTAATTATGCATTTTTTGACCTTATCAGAATCTATATCTTCTTTCTTAAATATCCTAACGGATCTTCTATGTTCTATAGCTTGTGTTACTGTTCTCTTCATTAATTTCTAATTTGGTTAGCTAAAGTTGTTAATTCAGTGTAGTTTAAGTCTCATTCATGAATGATATAAATTCAGAAATTAAAGATAACACTAATAGACTGTGTTACCAATTAGATTTTAGAAAGCAACTTTCCTTTGTATTGTATCCTTATCTCTTTTAACTATAACAGATGTAGAATCTCCAGATTTAAATTTAGATAATGCTTTCATATAGCCCATCATATCTTCAACATCATATTCTCCTAGCTTAATCACTATATCGCCCTTAATCAATCCTGCTTTATATGCTGGTCTATCTTGAGTAACAGCATCTATTCTCATTCCACCCTTATTAAACATATAGTCTGGCATAACCCCTAATGATACTTTAAAGCTAGGGACTTCTTCTGTTTCATTTTTTGTCTTTCTAAAAACGAGTTTTTTATCATCATTAAGATCAGAAATTATTGAAAAGATATAGTCTGATATTTCTTTAACCCCATCAAAATTTACTTTATCAGCATCATCACTTGGCTTGTGATAATCAGAATGTTGTCCTGTGAAGAAATGTAAAACGGGAATATCATTTATATAAAACGATGTATGATCAGAAGGTCCTACTCCAGATTCATTTTCAATTAGATTAAAAGACTCATTATTAGAATTAATAGTTTGCTTGAAAATAGGCGAGGTGCCTACGCCATATATAGCAAGAGATTTATCTTCCTTCAATCTGCCAACCATATCTAGATTTATCATATAATTTATAGAGGAAAGATCAATTGTAGGATTTTTTACGAAATAATTTGATCCAAGTAGTCCCATCTCTTCTCCAGAAAAAGCTATAAATAGGTAATTATTATTGCGATTATTAAACTTTAGCTGACTGGCTAAGTCTAGCATTAATGCGGTGCCACTTGCATTGTCATCAGCTCCATTATGTATTTCACTACCAACATGAAGCGAACCTTCTCCGCCATATCCAAGATGATCATAATGAGCGCCAATAACTACGGTATGTTCTACATTATTATCAATATAGCCTATTACATTTTTTGAAGATATCATAGTATCGTTTTCTGTTTCATCGAATGAGGCTTGATCATGAGGACTAGAGGGTTTGTTAAAATTAAAATCTTGAAAATATGTATTAGTGCCTTTAGCTTTTATTTTTAAGTTTTTAAATCGATCAGCTATATAATCTGCAGCAATTTGTTCGCCATTAGAACCTGTTTTTCTTCCTTCTAATTTATCATTAGACAAATAGTTTACATCATCATTAATTCTGTTTTCGTATGAAATATTTTGCTGACATGAAATGATTGATATAAAAAGAATAAATTTTGCTAGAAATTTCATTTTAATGTATTTAAATTTGCACAAAAATATAAAACCCTTTATTTATGAAAAAACTATTTTCAGTTTTATTTTTAGTATTAATTTTTTCATGTTTAAATACTATTGAATCCAATAAAGAAAAATCAAATGGAAATAATTTAATATACGAAGATGAATCAAATTTTTTATCTATTAGACAAGTTACTTATGGTGGAGATAATGCCGAAGCTTATTGGAGTTTTGATGACAAGAAACTAGTTTTTCAATCAAATTATAATAAGTGGGGATTAGAATGTGATCAAATGTTTCTAATGGACAGTAAGGATACTTTTGAATCAGAGGTTCCTGAAATGGTTAGTACGGGCCATGGAAGGACAACATGCGCATATTTTATGCCTGACAATAAACATATACTTTATGGTTCAACTCATTTGAAGGATAATAAATGTCCTGAAGTTCCATTGAGAAGAGAAGGAAAATATGTGTGGCCTATTTATGATTCTTTTGACATCTTTATTTCAGACTTAGAAGGAAACATAGTTAATCAATTAACAAATGAAACAGGATATGATGCTGAAGCTACTATTTCACCAAAAGGAGATAAAATAGTATTTACTTCAACTAGAAGTGGAGATCTTGAATTATATACAATGAATTTAGATGGTTCTGATGTAAAACAAATTACAGATGTTCTGGGTTATGATGGTGGTGCCTTTTTCTCACCGGATGGATCTAAAATTATATTTCGTGCTTCTAGACCTAAAACTAAAGAGGAGATTGATGAATATAAGTCTCTATTTTCAGAAGGGCTAGTGCAGCCTACAAACATGGAACTGTTTATTTGTAATTCTGATGGCAGTGATTTGAGACAATTAACATTTTTAGGAAATGCAAATTGGAGTCCATTTTTTCATCCCTCGGGTAAAAAAATAATTTTTTCTTCAAACTATGAAGCTGAAGGAGGCTTTCCGTTTAATTTATATATGATTGATATTGACGGAAAAAATTTAAAGAGAATTACACATAGTGATACTTTTGATGCTTTTCCAGTTTTCTCAAATGATGGTAAAAAATTAGCTTTTTCTTCTAATAGAAATAATGGCGGTACTAGAGATACAAATTTATTTATTGCCGAGTGGATTGACTAGTTTTAGTTTATCATATTTTTTGCAGCAACGGTTCTAAATCCTAGGTGTTCAAGGGAAGTATCTGGAGTTGAGCTCATTTTTGCAGATATTCTATAACTAATACAATATTCAATATTACAAAGAAAAGACCCCCCCTTTATAACTTTTTCTTGTGCATAAATATTATTTGGATTAAATCCATATTCAGCCCCTTTTGGATTATGGCATGCAGCGGTATCTTCTAAAAGTTCTTTATAGTAATTAACATTATACCAATCTGAGGTCCATTCCCAAACATTTCCAGCCATTCCATATAGGCCAAAATCATTTGCTGGAAAAGATTTAACAGGTGCTAAGTTTTCATAACCATCGATTTTAGAATTTTCAAATGGAAATTGGCCTTCCCAAGTATTTGCTTTATATCTGAGAGAGTCATGGCTGTTTCCCCAATAATAAATTGCATCACCTCTGTTTGCTCTTGCAGCATACTCCCATTCAGCTTCTGTTGGAAGTCTTTTGTCAGCCCATTTACAATAGGCTAAAGCATCTTCATATGATATATGAACCACAGGATAGTTGTCTTTAGCAGCAATATCATTATCACCTCTAGGTTTTTTCCAATTAGCTCCAATTTTCCATTTCCACCACTGCGAAAAGTCACGAAAATTTGTTATAGGGTTTTTAGTCTTTGTAAAAATTAATGAGCCTGCTTTTAGAATGGAATCGTGAGGTTTATCTGTGCCTGGAGGTAATTGTTTTTTTAAATCTTCCCAATTAACATCCCTCTCAGCTGTGGTTATATAGCCAGTTTCTTTTATAAAATCTCTAAACTTTTTATTTGTTACAGGAGATATATCCATATAGAATCCGTCTATATGAACTAGGTGTCTAGGTTTTTCATGTAAAAGCGCTAGTGTGTCATTATCTAAAGCTCCTTGATAAAAAGATCCACCAGGAATCCATACCATTCCTTCGATTTCTTTGTCTGTTTTTTCTGAACAGCTAATTAGAAGAATAAGTAAAATAAGATGAAGATATTTCAAAGATATATTTTTAAATATTTCTAACTTTTTTCTCCCATTTCCACGCTGATAAAATAGCATCATCTAGAGAATATTTTGGAGTCCATTTAAGCTCCTCTTTAGCTTTAGTATTATCTGCATATGCACTTTCTATATCACCAACTCTTCTTTTTCCAATTACATAGTTTAATTTTACTCTAGTATTTTTAACAAAACATTCAATTACCTCTAAAACACTTGATCCTTTACCGGTTCCGATATTATAAACACTATAATTGTCTTGATTTCTTTTTTGAATTAAATGTTCTAAAGCTATAATGTGTGCTTTTGCCAGATCCATAACATGAATGTAATCTCTAACACAGGTGCCATCAGGTGTATTGTAGTCATTGCCAAAAACAGTCAATTTTTCATGAATTCCTGCAGCTGTTTGAGTGATAAAAGGAACAAGATTTCCAGGAATACCTAAAGGCAGCTCTCCAATATTAGTTGAGTGATGAGCTCCAATAGGATTAAAATACCTAAGAGAGGTAATATTTATTTTGGGATTAGTCCTGGCATAATCAAATAAAATTTCTTCACTAATTTGTTTGGTGTTTCCATAAGGAGATTCAGCTTTTTTTATAGATTCTTCTTCAGTTATAGGTAGACTTTCTGCTTGTCCGTATACAGTACAAGATGAACTAAATATTAAGTTAAGCAAGAGATTGCGATTATCAATTTCTTGAAGAATATAAATTAGACTAGATAAGTTATTTTCGTAATAATTAAGAGGTTTTTCTACACTTTCACCAACGGCTTTGAAGGCAGCAAAATGTATTAACCCTATTGCGTCATTATGCTTATCAAATAATTTTTTTACATCTTTCTTTATTTTTAAATCTAGTTTTTCAAAAATTGGGGTGGAATTAGAAATCTTAGAAATCCCATCTAAAACCTCTATTGAGCTATTTGACAAGTCATCTACAATTACTACTTGAAATTTTTCAGATAATTCCACAGCAGTATGAGAGCCTATATACCCCAAACCCCCTGTAACTATAACTTTATTCGTACCCATTTTTAGTTAGTTTAAAGTGTTGAAATATACAAAAATTAACTTTCATAAAGATCTGACATTTTTATATCCTACTTTAGATTTTGTTTTTTTAAATCTAACCATTTTATGCCTTATAATTTTGATAATTTCAAGCAATTATCTTAAATTGTTGTTTCGTCTTCTTTTTTTAGTTCTACTAATTATGCACGCATAGGAGGTCTTTATTCGATAAAAGGAAGAAAAAAATACAAATTTTAAAAAATAAAAATTATGAAAAAAAACTACTATTTACTATTTACAATTTTAATTGCTTCACTTTCTTTTGGGCAAATTGCATCAGATGATTTTACTTATTCAGATGGGAGTCTTGTTGGAAATGGAGCTTGGGTAAACCATAGTGGAAATGCAGGTGATCTATTGGTTTCATCAGGTCAGGTAGTTGTTCAACACGGCACACCTAGTGAAGACGCAAACTTACCATTTACACCAGTTTCTGGGGTCTTATATTATGGGATAGATTTATCTGTGTCTTCGTCAAGTGATATACCAGGAAGTGATAATGAATATTTTGCACATTTTAAAGATTCTGGCAATGGCTTCCGTGGTCGTCTAGATGTTGTGCCAGGTACAGGTGGTGGTAATTATACACTTGGTATTTCATCAAGTGGGAGTACCGCAGATGTAGTTTGGGGCACAGATTTAACATTTGGTGTAACCTATCGAGCAATTGTGAAATATGATCAAGATAGTGGTGTAGCTGAATTATGGATAGATGCTTCATCTTCGGGTGATACTTCTATTACCGGTGACACACCTTCATCAGGAACATCTATTGAATCATTTGCGTTACGTCAATCTGATTCGAATAATAATGAGACTATTACTGTTGATAATTTGATTGTAGGTCAGACTTTTGCTGAAGTTTTAGGGGCTTCAACAAGTACCCAAGTTACAATTGGAACTGGTACTGTTGAAAACGAAGAATTACCTATCCAACCTTACTATGGCTATTCGTATAGTCAAGTAATTTACACTGCAGCGGAAATTGGTGTGGCTGGAGCTATTAATTCAGTTACTTATTCAGCTAATTCTGCTACTACTTTAGCAAATAGTGGAGATTGGGTTGTATACATGGGAACAACTTCATCATCCTCTTTTAGTTCTACAAATGATTGGGTTGATGTAGCAAATATGACTCAAGTATTTGATGGGACGGTTACCCCTGATGGATCTGGCAATGTTTTAGTGACGCTTGATACTGCCTTTGATTATGATGGAGCTAGTAATCTTGTAATTGCAGTGGATGAGAATACATCTGGCTACGATTCTACTACTCATGATTTTTATTGTACAGGTGCTAGTGAAACTAGAGGTTTAGTCTATTATAGTGATAGTACTAATCCTGATCCTGCGAGTCCTGTTACTGGACAAACTAGAGACTATATTGCTAATGTTGTTTTAGATATTACTGAATCAGGCGCTAGTCCTGCATCTGCAAGTTGGACTGTATCAGTTTCTGGTACTGACGCAACTGTTTCTGTGACTGTTAATAACTTTACTGTAGCTGCTGCAGGTGGTGGTGATGGTCACTGGCATTATACAATTGATGGAGGCAGTACAGTAATGGTTTATGATACAAATGATCTTGTATTAACAGGGTTAACAGATGGTGAACATACACTAGTTGCATGGCTTGTAGATGATAATCATGCAGCTTTAGATCCTGCAGTAGAGCAAACTACTACTTTCTGGACTTTTTCTAATGATGAGTGTTCAGGAGCAATAGCTATAAGTGATGGTGATCAAATCTCTAGTGATACTACTAATGCAACAGATTCTGGTGATAATAGCTCCAATGACCTATGGTATTCATATACTGGAAATGGTCAGACAGACGATGTTACAATTTCTTTATGCGGCTCTTCATTTGACACGTATATTCGAATATTTGATGCATGTGGTGGTACTCAAATTGCATATAATGATGATTCATGTAGTACACAGTCTGAGGTTACATTCAATTCTGATGGAACAACAACTTATTATATAATGGTTGAAGGTTTTTCATCAAGTAGTGGAGCATTTGATTTATCAGCATCTAGTACATTAGGAATTGATGATGTTGATTTATCAGATCTTAAAATTTATCCAAACCCAGTAGATGGCAACTATGTTACGATACTTTCTCCGGTTAATGGTACTAAATATATTCAAGTATTTGATATCATGGGTAGAAGAGTGATGGATACATCGATCAATGGCAATACGTTAGATGTTAGCTTAATCAATAGTGGATATTATATGATTAAAGTAACAATAGATGGACAAAGCAAGATTTCTAGACTAGTTGTTAGATAATCTTAGTTGTTCAACTAACTATGAAAAAAGCACTCAATTTTTTGAGTGCTTTTTTTATAGTATATTTTTCAATTACACCATATCTTTTTCCAGGCTCTCTTCTTTTAATTTTGATTAATTAAAAGATTTGTCTTAAATTGTCGTTTCGTCTTTTTTTTATTTCAAAAAAAGAAAATAATACTAACTAAATAAATTAAACATGAAAAAAATTACTCAGAATTTTATTAATATAAAAGTATGGCAAAGCATAATGGTTGCTTTCGTATTTTTATTTAGTCTAACAACTTCTTCTCAAACTTGTCCTACTGATAAACTTGACACGGTAGTAGTAAATCAGCTTGGTGAAAACATCACCATTCAAGCAACAAGCCTGAGTAAAAGTGTGACTTCAACAATTCCTTATTTAGAGGGGTTAGAATCTGGAACTCAAGGTGAACTTGGTACAGCTGAACTTGCCAATACTGAGTATGGTTGGACTATAGCAACTGGACATTTTACTCATGGTATAGGTAATGATGGGCTTCAAGGTTGGGGTGGTGATAATTATCTTCGACATGACAACTATGTTGCATCTGGTGAGATGGAAAATTGGGTATTAACACCAACTTTTGATCTTTCAGGAGCTGCTACACCTGAATTGAATTATTGGGATCATGCACATCAGCAAGATGCTGCTGCTGGAGTAAGTCATGAAGTTTTGTACTCAACAAACTATGTTGATAATGGCTCTACTGAAGATACAAGTGATGTTACTGCTGCTACATGGGTTTTATTAACTGATGCAATCACCGACAATATAAACTATGAGCAATATTATTCAGGATGTGGATGTAATCCTGAGAATACATGGGATGAAGGAACATTTTCTCTTCCATCTGAGGCCGCAGTTACAGTTGCATTTAAATACACAGGAAATAATTCTTCAGATTGGCTTGTTGATGATATATCAGTTATGGATACATCAGCTCCAGCTGCAGATTGGAGTGTATCAGTTGATTTTGATGATGCAACAGTTTCTGTTGTTTCTCTGACGAACTTTACTGTAGGTAATGGTGGCGGTTATGATGGTCACTGGCACTATACTCTTGATGGAGGTAGTGCAAATATGGTTTATAACACAAGTGATGTTTCACTTACAGGATTAGCAAATGGTGAACATACACTAGTTGCATGGCTTGTTGATAATAATCACACAGCCTTAGATCCTGCAGTAGAAGAGACTATTACTTTTTCTACTTTTGACGGCATTTACCCAGGTAGTTATCCCTACTGTTCAAGCTTCGATACGGATCTTGGTTATTGGTCGACTTCAATTTATTCAGGAGAGGTTGACTGGGTAGGTGGTGCAACTTCAAATCAAGATGGTTCTGTAACTCCACTTACTGGAGCTGGAATGGCATTTTTCTTTTCCGGTAATAATACTGATTATGATACAGCAAGTATTATTTCTCCATCAATGGATCTTACAGGATTAACTAATCCTAAAGTTACTTTTAATTATACTCAAGCGGTATGGGCTGGTGATCAAGATCAGTTAAGAGTATTTTATAGAGATGGTGCAAATGGTACATGGGTAGAATTAGCTGAATATCTTACATCTGTAACTACATGGACTGAAATAACATTAGATCTTCCTAATACAAGCGCTGATTATTACGTTGGATTCCAGGGTACAGCTCTTTGGGGACGTGGAATAACACTAGATGATGTATGTATATGGGATGCAACTGCTATAGCTGCAGATTGGGATGTATCAGTTACTGATGCTGATGCAACAGTTTCTATTTCTGTGGATAACTTTACTATAGGTGCTGCAGGTGATGGTTATGATGGTCACTGGCATTATACTTTAGACGGAGGTAGTGAAGTTATGGTTTATGACACTAATGATGTTTCACTTACAGGCTTAGCAAATGGTGTTCATACGATAGTTGCATGGCTTACAGATGATAATCATCAAGCCTTAGATCCTGCGGTAGAGGAGACTATTACTTTCACTGCTTTTGATGGCACAGGTTCATTTCCATGGTCTGATGATTTTGAAACAAACGATTTCTCTGCAGGTTGGACTACCTATGCAGCTACTGGTGCACCTGCTTCGCTATGGATAGCAAGTGGTTCACAAAATAATACTTCAGGAGGAACATATTCTGCTCTTCATACCTATGGAGCAGTTGCAGATGGAACTTATGACTCATATCTAATAAGTCCTACTTTTGACTTATCTGGAGCTTCTAGCCCTATTGTGAGCTATTCAGATCGAGTTAATTGGACTGGGGATGCAGATGTTCATAGTTTAGTATACTCTGAAGACTATGATGGATCAAATTTAGACACTGCTACATGGGTTGTACTAAATGATGTTCTTGGAAGTGAAGATACTTGGGTCGCTAATGGACCTTACGCACTTCCAACTACCGGAACAGTAACTATAGCATTTAGATATCAGGGAGTTTATGCTGCTGAATGGTGGATTGATGATGTATCTCTTGAAGAAGATACAATGTCAATTGATGATGTGAATGTTCTAGATATGAGAATTTATCCAAACCCAGTAGATGGTAATTATGTTACTATACTTTCTCCTGTTAATGGTACTAAATATGTACAAGTATTTGATATCATGGGTAAAAGGGTGATGGATACATCTATCAATAACAATACGTTAGATGTTAGCTTAATCAATAGTGGATTCTATATGATTAAAGTAACAATTAATGGACAGAGCAAGATTTCTAAACTAATTGTTAGATAATCTTATTTTATTCAACTAACTATAAAAAAAGCACTCAATTTTTTGAGTGCTTTTTTTATAGTATAATTAGATAGGTATTGGTTTACAAAAGGGTATAAAAAATATTAGTTTACTCTTCCAGGTTCTCTTGTATTTTTCCCTTTTCTTCCTGTTGCATTATCACCCATATCATCTCTAGCTATTTCTGCTAGATCCTTTAATGATTGAGTGATTTCTGGATATTTTTCAATTACATTATATCTTTCGCCAGGATCTCTTCTTAGATTATATAATGAGTAATCTAATGTTAATCTGGCGTATTTTCCGCCATGACCATCCATTCCTGGCAGAACATTTTCATAAGATCTAGAGTTATGTGGTAAAATCAATTTCCAATGATCTTTTCTTACTGCCTCCAGTCTATTGGTTTTATAGTAATAAAAAAAATGATCTCTAGGTGAAGTTGTTTCACCTTTTAATATGCTAAGAATACTAACGCCATCAATTTTATGTTTTGGTAATTTACCGTTTACAATTTCTGTAACAGTTGGCAGTATATCAATTGAAGCAGCAAGGCTATTAGATATTGTAGATTTTTTTATAACTCTTGGCCAGGAAATTATAGTTGGAACTCTTTGTCCACCTTCAAAAACAGTTCCTTTTCCTTCTCTTAAGCCTGCGGTATTTCCAGCGTGGTTTCCAAAATTTAACCACGGACCATTATCACTTGTAAAAATTATAATAGTATTTTCAAGTATATTGTTTTCTTCAAGTGTTTTAATAATTTGGCCTAAAGACCAGTCAAGTTCCATTATTACATCACCATACAATCCTTGACTGCTTTTTCCTTTGAATTTATTAGATGCAGCAATTGGCACATGAGGCATGGAGTGGGGCACATAGAGAAAAAATGGGTTTTCAGCATTTTTATTAATAAAGTCAACAGATTTTTCAGTATAATCAGTGGTAATCTCTGCTTGATCATCAAGCGTTCTTACCTCGGCTACCTTATCATAATTTTCTATTATAGGTAGCTCAGGATAGGCTTTCTTTTTGTAATTATTTGGATCGGTAATTGGATTACCATCAAAATCTACTGGCCACATATCATTTGAATAAGGAATTCCATAATAATAATCAAATCCGTGATTAAGTGGTAGAAACTTTTTTTGATGACCTAAATGCCATTTCCCTATAACAGCTGTTTTGTAATTTTTTTCTTTTAATACTTCTGCAATGGTTTTTTCTTTGGAATGCAAACCAGTTTTTGATCTAGGAGATAATGCCCCATGAATACCAATTCTATTAGGATATGTACCTGTTAATAAACCTGCCCTTGAAGCGCTACAAACAGCTTGCGCTGAATAGAAATTCGTAAATAGCATTCCATCATCTGCTAGTCTATTAATGTTAGGAGTGCTATAGTTAATTGCACCAAAACTTTCAATATCGCCATATCCCATATCATCTAACAATATAATTACAATATTTGGGTCTTCTTGAGAATAGCTATTCTGATAGTTAAATGTTACAAGAAACAGAAATAGTAAATACTTATTCATTGTTTGTATTTTATTTCGAATTCTCCATTTTGTTGTTGTTCATAATATAATCCTCTAATTGCATTAAAGTTTGTAAAAGATTGAGCGTTAAGTTTATCACTTTCCGGAACTATATCCAGCATACAATCTCCATTTACATCATAAACAATACTTTTAAACCATGGATGATGAAGATTACCTGTAGTCATAATCTCTGGTTGTTCTAATCTCTTCCATTCATTCCAACTATTAGCATTACCTTTTAAGATCTGAACCATATAACCATCATAGTAAATATTATCATTAGGCATGGATGCATCTATTCCATCTATTCCAGTAGTCCTAGTAATAATAATCTCAACACTACCGTCTCTATCAATATCATAGATGTCAAAGTCTGTTATAACACCCCAATTAGGAATTATTGGTAGTAGTATAGGATTATCAACATCGAACTGTCCTCCTCCTAATCCTCTTAGTATATGATTTCTCCATTGTACAGGTCCAAGAGAATTAGACATCCAGCTTTCTTCCCATTCATGTCCTCCTAAGATAATATCTAACACACCATCTCCATCAAAGTCATAGAATTCACTTTGACCTGATCTAGCTATATGATGAGTTGGAATATTAGTATCTTCTTCAACCCAGTTATTATCACTTTGGTATGTAAGAATTTTTACAAATCCATCTGGTCTCTTCTGAAATGCATGCATATCTAATTCTAATATAGAAGGAGTATTTCCGGAAAGTACACCTACTGCTCCTGAGTGGTGAAATCCGCTTATATTCCCAACCTCTACTAGCTCATAACCACCTGGGGACATATATATTACTACATTTTCATCTCCAGGCCAAGGATCACCAAATTCAGGTCCAGCACCAAATAAAACTACATCATCTATTCCATCTGAGTTAATATCGTATATAGAAATCTTTCTAGTAAATGTTTGGATATTTGGAATACTATAACTAACCACTCCATCTATAACTACTATCAGTTCTCCTGGTTCAGTTGTTTCCCAACTTGTTCCTCCTGCTGCTGCTATAATGTAATCAGGTTCATTATTACCATTAAAGTTTCCAAATTGAGTCCATAATACAAATGGACTATATTGAGGTAAATCAATATTTAATGCTTCAGCATAATCTACAAATGGCCTATTCATAGGTTGAAAGTGTGAAGTGTTTTTATTTACTCCTGATGCTAGATTTGAATAGTTAGTATCACATAAATCTTCTGAGGGTGTTTGAATCTCAACTATTAATTCACATTCACACGGAAGTAAAACTACCTCGTCTAAGTCATCTTTTTGACATCCTATAATTAGGAGTGATAGTATTATGTATTTATTTATTCTCATATCTTATAAAAGCATATCATCTTTATAAAATTAATAATTTAGTTATTGTTTATTTGTTACCAGAAAAATGCGTATAAAAAAGCTGTTATTATACAGACTGCAAAAGCAGGAATATTAAACCCTGGGCTAGTTTTAAATAAACCTTTTGTTAGTTGTATTGCTTTGGGATCTTCCTGTTGAGAAGTTAAATTACTTAATATATATATTATACCAATTGTTGCCAGGCATGTCCACATCATTTGATTCATAAAAGGTTCATTAATAAACAGTGGACTATCAATCCATCCTTTAGGCCCTACCTTAAAATACATAGCTATTGGTATAGATGATACTACACCCCAAATTGCAGCGCTATTTGTTGTTTTCTTATAGAATAACCCCATTAAAAACACACTTAATATACCTGGGCTAACAACACCTGTATATTCCTGAATAAACTGAAAAACTTCTCCTAGACTTCCTAGCTGAGGAGCAATGAGCATAGCTATTATTAAAGAAACCAAAACAGTAATTCTTCCAACTCTTACTGTAGTTTTGTCAGATGCATCTTTATTAATAAATGACTTATAAATATCCATTGTAAAAATAGTTGAAGTTGAATTCAACATTGAAGCTAAAGAGGAGACTATTGCTGCAGCAAGAGCAGCTAGGATAAGACCTAAAAACCCAGCAGGAATAAAGTTTTTTATTAACCAAGGAGCTGCATTATCATTAGCTATCATGCCATTTGCAGCTATAAAACTCTGATCAATTGTTTCAGGATTAAAAACTCCTGAATCCATATTCATTACATAAGCAACTATTCCAGGAACCACAACAATTATTGGCATCAATAGCTTAAGAAAAGCAGCAAAAACAATTCCTTTTTGTCCTTCCCTAAGATTTTTTGCAGCAAGTGTTCGTTGAATAATGTACTGGTTAAATCCCCAATAGTAAAGATTAGCAACCCACATTCCTCCAACCAAGACTGCAATGCCTGGAAGATTTTCCCAGGTATCTTGTCCATTAGTATTGATAATCTCTCCTTTGGAAACTATCATAGTAAATCTTTCGGGAACAGTATTATAAACATGCACCATGCCATCAATAAAACTTCCTGATTCTGTGACATTAGATAATGCAAAATAAGTCATCATTAAACCACCAAATATTAAAAGTATAACTTGAATAACATCAGTCCATGCTACTGCTGCAAGACCACCCCATAAAGAATATGCTGCTGCAAATAAGCCAAGACCAATAATACTTCCAAAAAGCAAACTTCCATCACCAGTTCCTATAACAATATCCAATGCTTTAGCTCCTAAAAACAATACAGTTGTTAGATTTACAAAGACAAATAATCCAATCCAAAAAACAGCTAGAATTGTTTTTAAATTGGCACTAAATCTTTTTTCTATAAATTCAGGTATGGTATATAGACCTTTTTCAATAAAAATTGGAAGTAGATATTTTCCAACTACAAGAAGTGTTATTGCTGCCATCCATTCATAGGAAGCTATAGCAAGTCCAGCTGCAAACCCTGAGCCATTCATTGCAACAAATTGCTCAGCTGAAATATTTGCAGCTATTAATGATGCACCAATAGCCCACCACGGAAGTGATTTTCCTGCTAAAAAGTAATCCTCTGCACTTTTTTCTTTACCATCTTTGCTTCTAGAAACCCACAATCCAATAGCTAAAATTATAATAGCATAGCTTATAAAAATAAAATAATCCCAAAATTCAAAACCTGTGGCCATAGTATTAATTATTCTACAATTCTAAGATCTTTAGTAAAGACATAATAATCTCTATCAATCTGAATAAACTCCTGTTTTATGGCTGTTTCCTTCCATGAATTTTCCGGATATAACCACTGGCTAGTATTATCTATAGAAACCTCTATAGGCATATTAAATCCGTCAATTGTATTTGCCCAGCGATATTTTAAAACACCGTTAATTATAGAGTATTCTAAAACAGGAATTCGGTAATCTCTTAAGTACTGATCAAAAACATATGCTAGATCATAATCAATATTTTCTGAAATATATTCTTCAATTTGTTTAGAAGTAACGGTTTGATGATAAAATTCTTTGTTTAATCCTCTTAAAATTTGTCTCCATATTTCATCATCCTTTGCAATTTGTCGCAATGTATGAAGTAGGTTAGCTCCCTTTGAGTACATATCACCTGAACCTCCTTTATTTACATTATAAGGTCCAATGATAGGTTTTTTATTTCCTATTCCTCTTCTAGTTCCAATAACATAGTCTGCTGAAGCCTCTTTACCGTAATGATAGTCAAGATATAGATTCTCTGAATAGCATGTAAACCCTTCATGAACCCACATATCAGCAATATCTTTATAGGTGATATTATTTGCAAACCACTCGTGTCCGGATTCATGAATAATTATGTAATCAAATTTTAACCCCCAACCAGTACGAGATAGATCTCTTCCGAGGTATCCTTGCATGTATTTATTCCCATAAGTAATAGAACTCTGGTGTTCCATTCCTAGATAGGGGACTTCTACTAGTTTAAAACTATCCTCATAAAAAGGATATGGTCCAAACCAATATTCAAATGCTTCAAGCATTTTTGGAACTTCTTTGAAATGTTCTTTTGCTTTTTCTAAATTATAACTGAGTACATAATAATCAACGTCTAACGCACCTTTCTCTCCTTTAAACTTTTCTGAAAAATTAACATAATCCCCAATATTTATGTTTACTCCATAATTATTTATAGGATTGCTAACGAACCAGTCATATGTTTTGGTATCATCATCATGCTTAGTTACTTTTCTTAATCTCCCATTAGATATATTCATTAAATCTTTAGGAACATTAACACTAATTAACATGCTGTCGACCTCGTCATACATATGATCTTTATTTGGCCACCAAACGCTTGCTCCTAATCCTTGACAAGATGTAGCAATAAAATCTTTTCCATTATCGTCTTTTTCCCAAGACAATCCTCCATCCCAAGGAGCTCTAATAGCCTGTTTAGGTTTTCCCTCATATTCAATGGTAATATAATTTACTTTGCCAGGTTTTTGTTTTTTCTTTAATTCTATAAAATAGGCATTACCTTCTCTAGAAAAGTCTAATGATTTGTTATTTTGTTTAATAGAAGTAATTTTCATTGGTTCTTGCAGGTCAATTTGCATTAATTTATTAGATTTTAAAACTGTATATCCAACAGTATTACTTCCTTTAATTGTTTTATTTTCTGGGTCAATTTTAATATCTAGATGGTAATAATTTAAATCCCACCAAGATCTTTCTGTAGTAATTGTTCCTCTTAATGTATCTTGCCTAGTGAAATTGTTTTTTTCTTCAAAAAGTCCTTGAGCTGTTAATTGAAGAGATAGTGCAAATAATACAATGTTAAATAGTATAAATGATCTTGACATGTTAGTCTTATTTGATTTTAATTAAATTTGCAATTGCAACTCAATTTAATAAAATATTCTAAATGAACCATAAGTTAATAATATTAATCATCCTGTCATTTTTTTATAACTGCAATAAAACAGGATTAATTTTAGATCCTGACAATGGAGGGCTTATACTTCCAGATGATTTTAGGGCTTTAGTAGTAAATGAAGGAGTTGGTGAGAGCAGGCATTTAGCAGTTAATACTAACGGTGATATATATGTTAAATTAAGAACAGATACTGGCAAAAACGGAAATGTCGCTCTAAGAGATGTTGATGGAGACGGAAAAGCAGATATAATTAAGCGTTTTGGAGATTATCCAAATGATGGAAGATTTGCAACGGAAATGAAAATTCATAATGGATACCTATACTATAGTTCTGAGCTTGTAGTGTATAGACAGAAGTTAGATAAATCAAAATTAATTCCTGACAGTAAACCTGAGGTGCTAGTTATAGATCCTTATCCTATTAGATGGCACAATGCTAAATCCTTAGCCTTTGATGGGAAAGGAGGAATGTATGTCACTTTTAGTGGGTATACAAATTCATGTGAAGATTTAGCAAGAGGTTATGATGATCCTTTGGCTACAGTTTTAGGCAAAGAACCTTGTGATGAGCTTGAATATTTAGGAGCAATATGGAAGTTTGATGAGAATAAACTAAATCAAAAACTAATCGATGGCAAAAAATATGCTACTGGTATTAGAAGTGTAGTAGGTGTAACATGGAACAAAAAAGATGATAAACTATATGCTGTAAACCACGGAAGGGATTATTTATATAATCATGCTCCCAAGTATTTTTCTGAATGGGAAAATTCTGTTTTACCTGCAGATGAGTTTATGTTAATTGAAGAAGGAGATGATTTTGGTTGGCCTTATACTTACTACGATCATTTTAAGGAAAAAAGAATGTTAGCTCCAGAATATGGTGGAGATGGCAAAAAAGAAGCTAATGGCTATAAAGATCCTATATTAGGATTACCCGCACATTGGGCGCCGAACGATCTATTATTTTATTCAGGAGATCAATTTCCAGAAAGGTATAAAAACGGTGCTTTTATTGCTTTTCATGGATCAACAAATAGAACGCCCTATCCACAAGCAGGCTACATCGTTGGTTTTATTCCATTTCAAGATGGAAAACCCACTGGAGAATGGGAAGTATTTGCTGATGGTTTTGTAGGAGCTGATATAATAAAACAAATGAAAGATGCAAAATACAGACCTATGGGCTTAGCTCAAGGACCTGATGGCTCCTTGTTTATATCTGAATCAAAAAAAGGAAAAATATGGAGAATTATTTTTCAAGGCAACAAAGAGAATTTTGGAGTATCTGAGCTTAAAAAAATGGAAAAAAGAAAGTTTGTTAGTTATCTAAAAAAACCTGTTGAAAACTTAGATATTATTAAGTAATATTTTCATAAATTGTCTTACTATTCAATTAAATACACTTCATTATGAGACAATATTCACTATTATACATCCTAATATTATTTTTATTTACAAACCTTTCTTATGGGCAAAAACAAAAGAAAGATAAATCACAACCTCTTGATGAGATAAGCATAAGTGGCTTAAAATGGAGATCTGTTGGGCCAGCACTTACCTCTGGAAGGATATCAGATATTGCTGTAAATCCTGATAATCAATTTGAGTATTATGTAGCTGTATCTTCTGGAGGTGTATGGAAGACTACTAATGCAGGATTAGAATATACACCAGTATTTGATGGTGAAGGATCATATTCAATTGGATGTGTAACTATAGACCCTAATAATAGTAATGTAGTATGGGTTGGATCAGGTGAGAATAATAATCAACGATCGGTAGCATATGGAGATGGGGTATATAAATCTAATGATGGAGGAAAGTCTTGGAAAAACATGGGACTAAAAAACTCAGAACATATTGGAAAAATCATTGTTCACCCTAATAATTCTGATGTAGTGTATGTTGCTGCTATTGGTCCTTTGTGGAATAAAGGAGGAGATAGAGGTTTGTATATGACTAAAGATGGTGGTAAAACCTGGAGTAATATATTGTCTGTAGATGAACATACAGGAGTAAATGATATTGTAATGGACCCTAGAAATCCAGATATAATATATGCATCTACTCATCAAAGAAGAAGACATGTGTACACTTATGTTGGCGGTGGTCCAGGATCTGGATTATATAAGACAACTAATGGAGGTTCATCATGGAATAAAATAAATAAAGGACTGCCAAAAGTTGAAATGGGACGCATAGGACTTGCTATATCCCCAGCTGATCCTGAGGTGATTTATGCAATAGTTGAAGCATCAGAGAAAAAAGGAGGGTTTTATAAGTCTACTAATAGAGGAGCTAGTTGGGAAAAACAAAGCAGTCGTGTGACAAGTGGAAATTATTATCAAGAAATTATTGCAGATCCAGTAGACGTAAATACTGTTTATTCGATGGATACATGGATGCATGTTACCCATGATGGAGGAAAGACATTTAAAAATGTAGGTGAAGATTTTAAACATGTTGACAATCATTCTATGTGGATTAATCCAGATAACAACAAGCATTGGCTTGTTGGCTGTGATGGTGGTATATATGAAACATTTGATGCAGCTAATAATTGGGATTTTAAAGAGAATCTTGCAGTTACTCAGTTTTACAAAGTTGCTCTAGATAATGATGCTCCATTTTACAATATATATGGAGGAACCCAAGACAATTTTAGTCTAGGAGGGCCTTCTAGAGTTAATACTGCTCATGGGATTACAAATCAAGACTGGTTTATAACCCATGGAGGAGATGGTTTTGAATCACAGGTTGATCCAGAAAATCCAAATATAGTATATGCACAATCTCAATACGGTTGGCTTGTAAGGTATGATAAGAAAAGTGGGGAAGAGGTAGGTATAAAACCTATAGCTCGAAAAGGCGAGTTGGATTATATATGGAATTGGGATGCTCCACTAGCGGTGAGTCATCATAAAACAGGAAGATTGTATTTTGCTGCTAATAAGGTGTTTAAATCAGATGATTATGGAAATAGCTGGGAAGTTATTAGTGAAGATTTATCTAAGCAAATAGACAGAAATACACTTAAAGTATATGACCGGGTAATTAGCATAGATGCAGTTGAAAAGAATGGTTCAACATCTCCTTACGGTACTATTGTTGCATTATCTGAATCATCAATTGACCCAGATTTTATAGCTATAGGAACAGATGATGGTTTAATTCAAATTACTGAAGATGGAGGTAAAACTTGGCGTAAAGTAGATAATATTTCAGGAGCGCCAGAGCAATCTTATGTTAATAGCGTATACCTTTCTCAGCATGATTCAAACCTGATATATGCTGCTTTTAATCATCACAAATATGGTGATTTTACACCGTATGTCTTTAAATCTGAAGACAGAGGAAATAGCTGGAAATCTATTAGCAATAATTTACCTAAAAGAGGAAGTGTGTATTCAATCGAAGAAGATCATGTAGATAAAAGTCTTGTTTTTTGTGGAACTGAATTCGGAGTATTCTTTTCTCCAAACAAAGGTGAGAGATGGAAAAAATTAGGTAATGGACTACCAACCATTGCTGTTAGAGATATAGCAATTCAAAGACGTGAAAATGATTTAGTTTTAGGAACCTTTGGAAGAGGTTTTTATGTTATGGATGATTATTCTTCCTTAAGAAATATTGAAAATTCAAATATTGAAGTAAAAGCAGAGATATATCCTATTAGAGAAGCTTTAATGTGGGAAAAATCTATGCCGCTTGGATTACCTGGAAAAGCATTTCAAGGGGATAATTTTTATAGCGCAGAAAACCTTGACCCTGTAGCTATGGTAACCTATTACTATAGTGATAGTTATAAATCAATTAAGGAAAAGCGTCAGAAAAAAGAGAAAGAATTAATAAAATCAGAAGAAGACGCAACATACCCTTCTTATGAAGAGCTATATGCAGAGGTAAATGAAGAAAAGCCAAAATTGGTTTTTACAATAAAAAATTCTTCTGGAAAGGTAGTTAAGAAGATTTTCAAAAAACCATCCGAAGGGCTTCAGCGTTTTAATTGGAATTTAAGATATGAAGAAAATAATCCTATTGATTTAAGTAGTGCATCATTTTATAACCCATTTGCGGGAACTTCTGAAGGGACACTTGTTAATCCAGGCACTTATACAATTGAATTAGATTATTATAAAAAAGGTTCACTCACTAATTTAGTTTCTCTAGCATCTTTTAATGTAAGAGCTTTAGATAACACAGTTATGCCTGCTGAGGATAGAGCTGCTAAAGTTGCATTCCAAAGAGAAGTTTCAGCCTTACAAGGAGAAATGGCAGCTAGTGGTCGTATTCTTTCTGAGATGAGAAATAAACTAAAATATATAAAGGAGGCTGTAAAAATAATTGAAGAGCCTATAGGTTCATTATCTATCACGATAAGAGATATTGAATTGAGAATAAAAGATATAAACACAAGGTTATATGGAGATTCTGTTAAAAGCCGTTTAGATATACAGCAGCTCCCATCACCATCAAATAGATTAGGTTCAATGTCTTATGAGCAAAAATATTCAACTGCAGCACCTACACAAACTCATATTAGAAGTTTCGCAATTGCCAAAGAAGAATATTTACCGATAAAAATTGAAATTGAGAATTTAATGAAAGAAGATATTAAGAAATTAGAAGATGAGCTAAAAGCTATTGGAGCTCCATATACGCCTGGCCGTATTATTTCAAAGCAATAGATAACTATTTTATTTATTTCTTGTTAGGATTTTTATAGATTAATAGAACATAATATGTTAGAGTCCTTAAAAGATAGAATACAAGAAACTAATAAAGAGGAGTTATGGAACACATTATCTCACTCTATTGGCCTACTTCTTAGTATTATAGGGGCACCTATATTATTTTATTACGACCAACATATAACTTTACTAAGTACATGGAGTATTATTTTTTATGTTTTTGGACTTACCTTGGTATACTTATCCTCATCTTTATATCATTTCACTACTAATCCAATTCTAAAAGAGAAGTTTAGAATTTTTGATCACATAAGTATTTATTACCTAATAGCTGGTTCGTATGCGCCTGCTTGTCTTATAACGCTTTATGACGGTCAAGGTTTATTTATTTTTTTAACAGTAACTACATTAGCTTTATTTGGAACTATTTTAAAAATTTTCTTAACTGGTAAATTTGAATTTCTTTTTCTTTTATTATACTTGGTAATGGGTTGGTTAATAGTTATTGAATTCAATAACATCCTACTCTACATAGATCTTTATGGAATCTACCTTCTGGTTTTAGGCGGAGTGTCTTATACTATAGGAGTTATTTTTTATAGTCTAGATAATTTAAAGTATTCACATACCATTTGGCATCTTTTCGTTTTAATAGGTAGTATTTCTCACTATTTCATGATTTTATTTTATATAATTTAAAAAATTTATATGTTAAGTTTGCTTTACATTAAAATTTAATTATATTTGTAAAGCAGACTTAACATTTTATATTAATATATGAAACTTAAAACACTTAGAATTATGGCAATTATTACAGGAATATTAGGAACAACATTATTCAATAGATTTTTAGAGGGTGGCGCATTATTTATGTCATTAATTCTTATTTGTTTATTACTATCTATTTATTTTATGGCAAGAGGTGTTTTAAGTGTTAAAACTAACCCTGTATTATCTAATAAAATGTTAGCACTTATTAATGATAGTGGCATTTTAGGATTAGCCTTGGGTTTTTTCTCAGCTTTTCTTGGTTTAATAACAGGCTTTGATGCTATTGAAGCTTCTGGCAATGCAGAACCTGCAATTTTAGCAGGAGGGATTAAAGTAGCTCTTTTATCACCTCTTTTTGGCCTTTTTACATTCGTGGTTTCTAGAGTAGGGATGCTTCTATTAAGATTACTTCAAAAAAATTAATACTATAAGCTATGAGTCTTTCTAAAAAAGAGGTTTCAATTTTAATTGAAATTATATTTTCTGTTTTATTTGCTGTTATTTTTATGCCATATTTTTATGAAAATCGATTAAACTCGTTTGATTTTAATGATAACCCTGGAAAAATAATTCAAATAGTAGTTTTTTCTGCAATTTACTTTGCCGTAGCATATTCACTTCTGGAGCTTACTTATAAAGATAAGATGATTCAAGATGAAAGAGACGACTTGATAAGCTCAAAATCTTATAAATTAGGGTACTTACTTTATGAGCTTAGTTTGTTTGTGTTTATAGGAATTCTAGCATCAGACTCATCCTTTCAAAATAGTGGACCCATAACATTTATTATTCTTCTGATCCTATTAATTGTTTCATTTACTAAGTCTATTTATCAGCTGTACTTATATAGAACATCATAGTATTATGGAATTAAAGAATACTATTAAAGAATATCGACAAAAAAAAGGGTTAACTCAAGAAGAATTAGCTTTTAAAGCAGGGGTAAGTAGACAAACTATTATTTCTATTGAAAGATATCGTTATAAGCCAAGCTTAGAACTAGGTATGAAAATAGCAGGCTCTTTAAAGGTTAAAATTGATCTATTATTTTATTTCGAATAAGTAATATGATTATATAAACTAAAAGAATATAATATAATAGTAGCCCATATTACATAAATAAAATGAGAAGAAGGTATCCAAAAATAAGCAAGTATTAAATTAGAAATAAGTAATAAGCCCAGAACAGTTAAGACCCTTTTACGTACTAAAGCAATATCCAACATTTTAGAAGTAGAAAAAGAAAGTAGAAAAAATCCTAATCCAAAAACATAAAGGCCTAGAAACCTATATATCTGAGTTAAGTATTCGCTAAATGTTGTGTTTCCATCAATTAAAAAAAGATCAACAAAAGACATTTGTAACCTTTCTTCATTAGCAACTTGATCTAAAATCCACGGTTGATCATGAGTTAGCCATCTTACACCACAGATACAAAGAGTAAAACCAATTAATAATAAAGGAAATTTAATGTAAGCTGTTTGTTTATTTTTCATCAGATTGTAATATACAATGAATTTATAATAAATAAAACAGGCTACTAAAAAATAAAGCCTTGTAAAAACTTACAAGGCTTTTGCGGAGGAAGAGGCTCCACTCAATAACGTATGTAAACGTATATTTACATATACAAAAAACATCTAAACATCTTATTATCAATAACTTACGAATACAAACGACTATGTTTGTGTTGTTATGATATCGTTGGTTTAGGCAACGATTCAGGCAACTACTATTTATTAATTAAAAAATAAGATTATGAATTTCAAATTAAAAACACCTCATTCCAAAAACGAATCCCTTATTCTGTTTTATGCGAATCTGAAAAATGGAGAACGTTTTGTCTACTCTACAGGAGAAAGAATCCATCCTCAATTTTGGGATAAAAGAAACCAATATCCAAAAAAGTCAAAAGCCATAGAAGAACAAATCACTTACAATCTTATCAGCGGACAACTGGATCGCTATACAAAGCTTTTTAGGAGTTTTCATGCGCAATGTGCTGCTATGGAGGAGATCGTTACTAAAAAGGCTTTAAAAGACTGCTTTAATCAAGAATTTAAACGTGTAAAGCGAAATAATGACTTTGAGTCTGTATTTGATGAGTTTATAGAATACAAATCCAAATTAGGAGATTGGTGCGAGGGAACAAAAAAACGTTACCAAAACATTTTAAACCTGATAAGAGACTTTGAAGCCATTCATGGTAAGGTTCAATTCTCCTCAATCACTATGAAGTGGTATGCTAATTTTAAACACTATTGTGAAACCATAAAAAAACATAATGTCAATACCTTTGGAAGAAACATTGGATTGATAAAAACCTTTTTGAGGTATGCCTTAGAAAATCAATACACTAAAAATGATACATTTAAAAAGTTTAAAATTAAACGAGAGGTAACGCCTCAGGAGGTTTTGACTTATGACGAAATAATGAAGTTATACAAGTTTGTCTTTCAGAACTCAAAATTAGAACGTGTCAGAGACGTATTTGTTTTTGGATGCTTAACGGGAATGCGTTACAGCGATTTCAAGCGAGTCTCAAAGTCAAATATTCAAAATGATTCCATTTTACTACGAGAAACCAAGGACAAGTCCAAACATCTTACAATTCCTTTGACCTCCATATCAAAATCTATTTTGAAAAAATACGATTATAAATTCCCGACTATTTCAGATCAGAAATTTAGAGATTATTTAAAAGAAGCTTGCAAAGCTGTTGGTTTTGCTCAAATTGTGACAAGTACAAAACGAATTGGAAATGAAGTTATTGAGTTAAAGCAGCCTAGATATGAACGGATAAGTACCCATACTGCAAGAAGATCTTTTGTTACTGTGATGTTAAATAAAGGAATTCCACCCAAAGTTGTCATGAGTATTACTGGTCATAAATCTATAAAAACATTCAATTCATATTATAGACCAACAGTAACAGATTCTCAAAAGTTCATGAAGCAAGTTTGGGGTGATGAATCTGTGCTCAAAATCGCATAATATCATGTTCTGTTTTGATCACTTTTTCATCGACAAAATCTCCAATCTGACGTCTTTTTGGTGATTTTTTCATTTTTAAAATTTTGTCACAGTTTTTCTTTATTATAGAGACTTTTTGTGCATTTTGATTTCTTGGATCTAAATTATTTTCGTTGTACTATTGAAATGAACGTATCCATAAGTATACGTGAATTAAAAAAATTAATCATTATGTATATCAAAAATGAACAAAACAAGTATTTAGATAAATCTTTACTCAAAGAAGTAATTAAAGAAGCTCTAATTGAAACAAAACAAGTTGAAAAGCCCGAATACATGACAACAAAGGAAGTCGCTTATGAATTGAGTGTGCAGCCCAGAACAATTAGGGATTATATCAAATGTGGAAAGATTAAAGCACACCGAGTTGGCGGTGGAGGTATGTACCACATCAATAGAAAAGATTTTGAGCAAAACCTTGAAGAGTTCAAAAGTTTAAAATACAAAAGGGTGGGTTAATCGTGTATTTACACGAAGGTGGTCTTTACTACCGTAATGAGCACTATTAACCCGCTTTTTTACAAACATCTATTAATTATAGATAGGTTTTCTAAAGTATTACCAGATATTTCTAGTACAATTCAACAAAGAAGATTGTATAATTTTTACAATTCGTAGCATTAAAAAGTCTCAAAGTAACATTTTTAACAATAAATAATGGCTTCAATAGCCTTAATATCTGCTATTATCTAAACTCAAAATTATGGTCAATCATCATTATGCAAAGTGGTTAAATTCTTATCAATGGGATTATTTTGCAACCTTTAGATCTCCCTACAAAACAAATTATATGACTGTCCGTAATTGGATGAAGCAAATCTCTGCAAAGCATCCCTATGTTTATAAAGTATTCTATGTTACTGAATGGGATAAAGGAGACCCTAGAAATTCACATACACATAGTCTTATTGCCTCAAATAAAGATATAGCTTATATAGACTTTAATGATTCTGTAAGCTTTGCAGTTGGTGATTGGCAAAGTGTTTATGATAATCAAAAAATAACATCCTATGTGACTAAGTTTATAGGACGTAAAAATATTAACTATGATTTAATTGATTTTTGAATTGATTATAAGTGTAAGAATCGTTGTAGCTTCAAAGAACTTCAAATTTGTAAGATTCTACTTAAAGAGTTTGCTCACATGGGTTTTATCATTTTATCTATATATTAGATCTATCTATTTTTTAATATTACTTAACAATAGTTATACTTCCTTCAGTTGGACTAAAAAAAGCAGGACCTCCTAAATCCTTACTAAATTTAAGTTCAGGATCAAATTTTTTATTTCCAATGCTAACTATTAAATTATTGAAAATTTCTTCAATTTTATCTTTAGCATTAAGGAAGTCATCCTCATTACATTCAAATGAAAAAGCAGATGAATTAAATAATAAAATTGGAAAAAATAAAAGAAATAATGTTTTTCTCATACCTACAATTTACAATAATTTTAAAAGAAGAAGATATGCCTATGGTTTAATCAGGGTCTTCAGACCCCCATTCATAACCTTCTTCGTATAACCAACTTTCAGCTTCTTTCCACATATTATCATAAAAATCTTGATAATATTCTTCAATAATCCCCACTATTCTATCTTCAAAAAGTATCTCTTGTCCATCAAACAAAAAATGATTAACTCCTATTTCTTTAGAAATACTGTCAATTGGCACAGATGTGTACTTCATAAACACAAATCTAATTATTTATATTTATTATAAAGAGCTGAAAATATAAATAATATTCCTGGCAATGCCAATGCATCTATCATAGAAAAATTATATGGACTGCCATCCAATAAATTAAAGACACCTATACTTATCATTGTAATTATTCCTCCAATAAACTCCCGATCCCAAGCGATTATTTGTCCTAAGCATACTCCAATTGGAAAAAATAAAAACAGTATTCCCTCTTTCATTGAAAGAACCTGAGTAAATTCATTTCCAGTCAAATGAGCAATGAAAAAGAACGCTATAACTCCTATTGAGATTCCGCTAGAAATTCTTGTAATCCAATAAAGAAATTTTTGCATGTTATATGTTTCTGTTCAATATAGTGCTTCTAAATGGGTGAAAAAATGATATATATCATATTATATCGTCAATCATTCTTGTTCTTTAGCCTTTTAGTATAATCACTCTATAAACAGTAACAACTTAAATTAAATGAAAGAATCTTATGCTCTTATCACAGGATCATCATCTGGAATTGGCCTGGAAATAGCATATTATTTAGCAGAAAAAGGATTCAACTTAATTTTAACGGCTAGAAGAGAGGGTTTGTTAAAAGACATCTCAAAAGACATTTCATTAAAACACAAAGTAAAAGCAGATTTTGTTTCATGTGATTTAAGCAAGAAAGAAGCGCCAAAAGAAATTTTTGAATATTGCAATTCTAAAAATTATTTTGTTGAAATATTAATTAATAATGCTGGGTATGGAATTTCTGCTCCTTTCCATGAATCATCAATGGAAGATGAAGAAAAATGTATAAGGGTTTTAAGTATCTCAGTAATAGCCTTAACCAAGCTGTTTATTCCTATAATGATGGAAAAAGGAGGAGGAAAAATCATGATAGTTTCATCAATTGCTGCATTTGCCCCCCCTTCTGCAATACAATCCTTATATGGTCCTACAAAGACTTTTGTAAATAGATTTAGTGAAGCAATAAATTTAAATTATAATAAAAACGGAATTTCTTCAACTGCTGTTTGCCCAGGCTATACAGTTACAAATTTTCATACAGCCAGCGGAGTACAAGACGAAATGGACAGGGTTCCTAAATTCTTAAAAAAATCTGCTAAAAGAATTGCAATCGAAGGAGTAAATGCAATGCTAAAAGGAAAGGCAATTTGTGTGCCTACAAAAACATGGAAAATAATAGCTTTTTTAATAAACTCTGCCCCCCAACCAATTTTTAAAATCCTTAGCTCATTTATAGCACCAGGTAGATTCAAAAAATAATTATTAAAAATTTAAAACAAGAGAGTCCCCAAAAAAAGAGGCGCCAGTTAATGCCCCATCTTCAAAATAGAGACATTTAATGCAGTAGTAGATAGAAAGCAAAGGTTTAGAACCCAGTGCAATCATACTGCAACTCATCTTCTTCATCAAGCTCTAAGAGAAGTTTTAGGAGATCATGTTCAGCAAAAAGGTAGCAGAGTAGCCCAGTAATTGATGTTGAATTTGATGGGCAAAAATTGATGCTTTCATAATTAGGCTTTAAGTAATTGCTTTTCTATAAAGTATCTCTAAGCGTTCTTTTTCTTCTTTTTGGAGCTGTTTTTCTTCTTTCTCTCCATCTTTTTCCGTCAGCTACAATTTTATCCCATTTCTTCTTAGAATATGTTTTTACAACCTTAACGTTTTTACATTTATCGTGTGTAATAACTTTAACTCTAAGTTGGTCAATGCGAGTCACCTTTGTAGTAATGCATTCTTTTTCCAGTACTGCTTGTTGAGCGTTTGCTGAAAAAATTGACGCCACTAATAAAATTAATAATAAGTTTTTCATAAAATTTAAAGTTATATAAAGGTTGTTGTTTTATTAGATTTAAAATATGACATATATCATATTATATCGTCAATCATTCTTGTTCTTTAGCTTTTTAGTATAATCACTCTATTCGTTATGAAGAATTTTATTCTTATCCTTGCGTTTTTTTCCATTTTCCCAAGAAACTCTCTGAAGTTTTTATTTTTTTGTGTTTTTATGATAATTGTCATTTTATAAAAAATGAGCTTAACATACTTTTGGAGTATCAATTAATACTGAAAAAATTTTATTATGAAGCAATCGAAAATATCATTCAGAACACTGCTGATAATTTTATTTATTGCTGCATTAGCAATTATTTATTTAAATGTAGAAAAAAATAAGAAATTAAAAAGCTCAAATGTTGTTACTAATACTAACACTCCTCTAGGGCAAGCAAGTGTTGTCGATAACATTTCCGATCCAAATATTTTGCAAGTGGCCATGGGATCAAAAGATCACACTACTCTTGTAGCTGCTGTTCAGGCAGCTCATATTGAACATATATTAGTAAATGCAGGGCCATTAACTGTTTTTGCTCCAACAAATACAGCTTTTAGCGCCTTGGCTGAGGGTACTGTTGAAAATTTATTAAAACCTGAAAATGTGCAAACATTAGCTACAATACTAACTCAACATGCTGCTCCAGGCACCTATGATATTGCTAAACTAAAAAAGGAGGCTACTAAGAAAAGAAAATTATATATGGCAACTGGAGATTACCTAGAAATAACAATTCAAGGAGAAGATGTCTTTGTTAATGGCTGTAAAGTTCTTGCCTCTATATCAACAGTAAACGGTATTATAAATGTAATTGATAAAGTAATTCTTCTATAAAATTATTAAAAATGAAAACAAGCAAATTAACACAACTAATCTTATTATTTGGAATCTTAACTTATTCCTGTGGTGAAGATTTAAACACAGAGAAATCTAACACTAATTATAATAAAACAGAAAAGAATATAGAAAATCCAATATTAGACAAAGGGGTTGGCCCCATTACATCAGTAGAAATAAATAAAGAAATAAATAAAGAACTGGCTACCCATGGAAAAACTGTTTTTGAAACAAATTGTACGGCCTGCCACAAGTTAGATAAAAGATTTATCGGGCCTGCAATTACAGGGGTAACCAATAGAAGATCTCCAGAATGGATAATGAATATGGTTTTAAATCCTGAGCTAATGGTTAAAGAAAATGATGCAGCAAAACAATTATTAATGGAATATATGTCCCCAATGGCTAATCAGAATCTAACAGAAGATGAAGCCAGAGCTGTGCTTGAATATTTTATTGAAATTGACAATTAATTACTAAAAAATATATTATGAATAATGTAAGTCATATGATCAAAGACATAAAAAAATTTATTACTGTTTGGTTTGGTGAAATAATTTTTGTTCTCGGACTACTATTTCTGTTATTTATTTTTCTTTCATGTGAAGAAACTTCAAATCAAGGAGCTTTAAAGAGTGATGTCGCTGAAAAAGTATTTGTTCCTCCAGGAGAACATGATGAATATTACGCATTCCTTTCTGGAGGCTATAGCGGTCAATTGTCAGTTTATGGTCTGCCTTCTGGGAGACTATTTAAGGTAATTCCTGTTTTTTCTCAAGATCCAGAAAAAGCATACGGATACAATGAGGAAACCAAGCCAATGCTTAATACCTCCTATGGATTTGTTCCTTGGGGTGATGCACATCATCCCGATATTTCACAAACTAATGGTGAACTGGATGGTAGATGGGTTTTTATAAACGAAAATAATACTCCAAGGGTTGCAAGAATTGATTTAACAACCTTTGAAACTGTTGAGATTATTGAATTACCTAATTCTGCTGGGAATCATAGCTCTCCATATGTTACAGATAATACGGAATATGTTGTTGCAGGGACACGTTTTGGAGTTCCTGTTCCTCAGCGTGATATTTCAATAGATGATTATAAAGGAAATTTTAAGGGGGCTCTATCATTCATAAAAATTGATCAAAAAACGGGAGAGATGAATTTAGAGTTTCAAATAATGATGCCTGGTTTTGATTATGATAAAGCTCATCCTGGTAGGGGAAAATCTCATGGATGGATGTTTTTTACTACATATAATGTAGAAGAAAGCAATACACTTCTTGAGGTTAATGCCTCTCAAAGAGACAAAGATTTTATAGCTGCAGTAAACTGGAAAAAAGCTGAAGAATATCTTCAATCTGGCAAGTATACAACTATGAAAACGAAATATGCTCATAACGTCTATGATGAACATACTCAATCAGCGGTAAGTACAATGAAAACGGAGGTTAAAATATTAGACCCTAAAGATTGTCCTGGACTTGTTTATTTTCTTCCTATGCCAAAATCTCCGCATGGTTGTGACATAGATCCTTCTGGAGAATATATAGTGGGAAGCGGAAAATTATCAGCGAATGTTACTGTGCATTCCTTTTCAAATATGATTAAGGCAATTGATAAAGAAAAGTTTGATGGGGAGGCTTATGGAATTCCAATAATTAGTTTTGAAGATGTACTTGCCGGAGTTGTTAAGCAGCCCGGATTGGGGCCTCTGCACACAGAGTTTGATGATAAAGGAAATGGATATACATCTTTTTTTATTTCTTCTGAAGTTGTTAAATGGAAATTAGGTACATGGGAAATTCTAGATAGAAAGCCAACTTATTATTCTGTAGGACATTTAATGATTCCTGGAGGAAATTCACAAAAACCCTTTGGTAAATATCTTCTTGCATTGAATAAAATTACAAAAGACAGGTATCTACCAACTGGGCCTGAAGTCTGTCAGTCTGCACAGTTGTACGATATATCGGGGAATAAAATGGAATTATTATTAGATTTCCCTACCATAGGTGAGCCTCATTATGCAGCTGGGATTCCTGCAAGTTTAATCAAAGAAAATTCTAAAAAAATATACAAATTAGAGGAGAATCATCACCCTTATGTTACAAGAAAGCCACAGGACGCAAAAGTTGTTCGAAAGGGGAATGAAGTTCATGTATATATGACCATGATAAGATCTCATTTCACTCCAGATAATATAGAAGGTATTAAAGAAGGTGATAAGGTCTTTTTTCATGTAACAAATCTTGAGCAGGATTATGATGTTCCTCACGGAATGGCTATGATTGGTGCAAATACCTCAGAATTACTAATTATGCCAGGGCAAACAGAAACATTCACTTGGGATGCTAATCAAGAAGGCGTATGGCCATTTTATTGTACTGATTTTTGTTCTGCCCTTCATCAAGAAATGCAAGGATATGTTAGGGTGTCGCCTAAAAGTAGTAACATAAAATTAAATTGGTCTTTAGACGGAGAATAATAAATATAATATGATTGGAATAAACGAAAAATTTCCTGATTTCAAGCTCTTTGGAATTGACGGGGATAAAATATTAGAAATAAGCAGTCAAAATTATAAAGGATGGAAGGTTGTTTATTTCTACCCAAAGGATTTTACCTTCATTTGTCCTACTGAAATTACAAGTATGGACAAGTTAAATAGCGAGGCCAAAGTTTTTGGAATAAGTGGAGATAATGAATATTGCAAATTAGCGTGGAAAAAAGCGCATAAAGGGCTGAAGGCTATTAAGCATCCTCTCTTGGCTGATTGTGGATTAAAATTGTCATCAGAAATTGGAGTGGTAGATCAAGAAAATGGAGTATGCTTAAGAGCTACTTTTATCGTTGATAAAAATAATGTTATAAAACATGTTTCATGCAATGATTTAGATACAGGAAGAAGTGTAGAAGAAATATTGCGGACACTCCAAGCCTTGAAAGCTGGTGGGCTTACTGGCTGTCAATGGGCTCCTGGAGACAAGTTCGTTGGATAGAAAAAAATGACTATAGTTTGTTTTATTTTTAGTTAAAAATGTGCTATGGTGTGGTTAGCATAGCATATTAAAGAGGCAGGCGTCTCTAACGATACCTGCCTCTTATTAAAAAAGAAAATATGGAAAAATCAAAATTATATATGATCCTCGGAATGATTATGTTTTTTGCAGTGTATTTCGTGCCAATATGGACCGTTACATTAGAGGCTCCGCAATATCCTGACCCTATTGGTCTGAATATCTGGATAAATAAAATAAGCGATATGAACCCTAATGACTTAAAGAATATTAACTTAATGAATCATTATATAGGAATGGATGAAATTCCTGAATATATCCCTGAATTCGATTTCCTACCATTAATCTTGAGTGGCATGATTATTCTTGGATTAATTTTTACTTATTTCAATAATAAAAAACTATATCTTTTTTGGTTCGTTCTCATGGCTTGTCTGGGTGTGCTAGGAATTTATGATTTCTGGCTTTGGGGGTACGAATATGGTCATAATTTGAACCCTAATGCCGCAATAAAATTCGTTGATGAATTTGGGAATCCACTTGCCTATCAACCGCCAGTAATTGGCAAAAAAACTATTCTAAATTTTGTTGCAGTATCAAAACCAAATATTGGAGCTATGCTAATTATAATTGGCATGCTTATGGTTTTTCTTTCTGTTTATGTTAAGGGAGAAAAAAAAATTTTCTATCAACAAAGAATGAAAATAAAAAATAAAATTATTGCTGTACGTTTATCCTATACGCTACTAATACTGCCCCTAATATATTCATGCAGTGAAAATGCACAAAAAATTAATTATGGAGAAGACCTTTGTCATAATTGCAAAATGCATATTGTCGACACTCAGCATTCCGCTCAAATTATAACAAAAAAGGGGAAAAACATTCTTTTTGATTCTCTTGAGTGCATGCTCAATGAAATGTCAAATATGGATTTGAATAAAAACAAATTGTATTTAGTAAATACATATTATGGTAAAGAAACATTTTTTGATGTAAATAATTTAACCTTTTTAATATCAAAAAAAATTCCTAGCCCAATGGGAGGTAATTTAACCGCCTTTAAAAACGCCGATGATGTTCATAAAATAATTAAAGAAATGGGTGGTGAAAACTACGCCTGGGAAGAAATAAAAAGAAAATATAATATTATACAATAATACTATTTGAAATGAAATCATTACTAACCACTATTATTTGTTTATTCTCTATCAATATTATATCCTCATCAGTAATAATTGTATGTAAAAAGTGTGATATTTCTAATATATCAACAGCCATTGATAAGGCCAAAAATCATGACACCATCATTATCAAAAATGGCACTTATTATGAATTCGATATAGAGATTAATAAGCCCATAAAAATTATTGGAGAACAATCAATAATTGATGCTCAATTTAAAGGTGGTGGGTTTAATATACAATCTGACAGTGTGTATTTATCTAGTCTAAAAATTAATAATATTAAAAGATCATACACTAAAGATATTGCTAGTATTGTGGCTTATAAAGCTGATCATTTCTTGATAGAAAACATTGAATTTAATAATCCTTTTTTTGCAATATTTATACAAAAATCACAAAATGGCATAATACGAAATAATATAATAAATGGGGCTAATAATGATGTATTAAATTCTGGAAATGGGATACATCTATGGAATTCAAAAAACATGGAAATTGAAAACAACAAAATTATAAATATGCGAGATGGGATATATTTAGAGTTTGTTAGTGCTGCAAAAATAAATAATAATGTAAGTGAGAAAAATTTGCGATATGGGCTTCATTTTATGTTTTCAAATGACAATAAATTTTCTAATAATATTTTTATAAATAATGGCGCTGGTGTAGCAGTAATGTTTTCTAAAAATATTATAATGCAGAGCAATAGATTTGAAAATAACTGGGGGGCTTCATCTTACGGATTGTTATTAAAAGAAATTTATGATGCTAAAATTGAAAATAATTATTTCTATCAAAACACCATTGGAATAACTGTTGAAGGATCAAACAGAATCAACTACAATCATAACATATTTAAACAAAACGGCTGGGCTACAAAAATTTCAGGGGGGTGTTATGAAAATATTTTTACTGAAAATGATTATCTAAATAACGCCTTTGATCTTTCATATAAGGGACGTCAAAATGACAATGTATTTGTTGGAAATTATTGGAGTAATTATGTTGGGTATGATTTAAATGAAGATGGTGTAGGAGATGTTGCATTTATGCCTGTCAAATTATTTTCCTATATAGTTAATTCAATCCCTGAAGCCATAACACTTCATAGAAGTTTGTTTGTTGAATTAATAAATTTTTCTGAAAAGGTGGCTCCTATATTTACACCCAAATACATAATGGACAAAGAGCCTAAAATAAAACCAATGAATTATGCTGTCAATTAGTAATCTTAATAAGAGTTTTGGGAAATTAAAAGTTCTTCAAGGAATTAATATAAATATTTTTGAAGGAGACATATGTGCAATATTAGGTCCAAATGGCTCAGGTAAAACAACATTAATTAAGACAATATTAGGCTTGGTTATTCCTGATTTTGGTTCAATAAAACTAAATGACAAAGAAATCATTAACACATGGTCATATAGATCAGATATTTCATATTTGCCTCAAATTACCAATTTCCCTAGTAATTTAACAGTTGTTGAAATAATTGATCTGATTAAAACTATACGGCCAAACACAAAAATGGATAAAGAGCTTATTGATTTATTTAATATTAAAAAGTCAATGAACAAGAAGCTTGTAGATCTTTCTGGAGGAACAAAACAAAAAGTAAATATTATTCTCACCTTCATGTCTGACTCGCCAATTATCATTTTAGATGAGCCTACAGCAGGGCTAGATCCAATATCGTTAATAAAGCTAAAAACCCTGATAATAAAAGAAAAAGAAAAAGGAAAAACAATAATCGTTACATCTCATATAATGAGTTTTATTGAAGAGATATCTAATGATATTTTCTTTCTTCTTGATGGCAGCATTTTCTTCAATGGAACAATAACAGATTTAAAGGAAAGGACAAATGAAAATAGTTTAGAAAGCGCTATTGCCAATCTATTAAAACAAAGTCATGTATAAAATATTAAGATATAGTTTTTATGATTTAATCCGAAGTAAATGGTGTTACATATATTTCAGCTTTTACCTTATATTAAGTTCTGTCCTATTATTTTTAAATAATAGTCTGGCAAAATCAATTATTACTTTAATGAATATCATAGTAATACTAACTCCTCTTATAGGGTCAATTTTTGGAGCAATGTACTACTATAGTTCTAAAGAATTTGCTGAATTATTGTTAGCCCAGCCCATAAAAAGAAACACGGTTTTTTTAGGCCAATATATAGGGCTATCATTATCGCTGTCTGCTAGTTTAGTAGTAGGGCTGGCTATCCCGTTTATAGCTTACGGAATGTTAATTTCTTCCGAAATAACAAATTTTATCTCAGTAATAATCATTGGAGTAGTTTTAACATTTATTTTTACTGCTATTTCATACTATATAGCTCTTTCAAATGAAGATAAAATAAAGGGAATTGGTTTGGCTATATTATTCTGGTTACTAATGGCCGTAATTTATGATGGGTTTTTTCTAATATGCTTGCTAGCATTAAAAGAATATCCTTTAGAAAATTTTTCTTTGTTTTCAGTCCTGCTAAACCCAATAGATTTATCTAGGATCTTAATCATTCTTAAATTAGATATTGCTGCGTTATTGGGGTATACTGGGGCTGTGTTTCAAGGATTTTTCGGAAAAAAAATTGGAATGCTAATTATTGCTTCCGTATTAGCCTTTTGGATAATTATTCCAATAATTATGATCAATATCAAAAGCAAAAAAAGAGACTTTTGATAAAACTCCATGCTCACTAAATGTTTACAGTTTTAGATTAATCATCAAAAGCAAGATTTCTAAGAAGTGATTAAAGCATGACTTATGTCATGTTTTAATTATAATACAATAGCAATCTTTGTTATTGTATTATAATGGAAGGAAATTTAGATGAAAAATTTATTCCCGTCATGGATTAGGGTTTCTTTATTATTTATAATTCTAATTGGATCATTTGAATTATTTTTTGGCTCAGGAAATACGATAGTTTTTTTAGAACGACCCAGTTTTCTGCTTTTCTTAATTCTATTTTTTTTAATTATAATAAGTTATGAGATAATACTAGACTGTATTAAGATTATTCTTGATAAATCAAGAATCAAGGGGGTCTCGTCTAAACAAAAAAAAATAAAAGCTTATTTGCAGCCTAAATGGGCATATTCTTCAATAGTAATTATAGTCTGTATTGGTACATTTCTTGGAGGTGATCAATTATTTGAGTCTAACTACTCGTTGACAAAAGTTATAGAATATCAACAAAAAAATAATTTTTCTAATGTTGAGCTTTTAACCAGCTCTAATGACTTGAAAAATGGCAAGATATTGTATGATACAAACTGTGCTGTATGTCATGCAAATGATGGAGGTGGAGGCATTGGTCCCAATTTTACTGATAGTTATTGGATACAAGGAGGTGGGGTGCAAAATGTTGTAAAAACAATAACTAAAGGAGGAAGAGAGGGTAAAGGAATGATTCCGTGGAACGAAATACTAACCTCACTAGAAATCTCTCAAGTAGCAAGCTATTTGCTTCAGTTTGAAGGAGAAAATTCCGCAAATCCAAAAGCTGCAGAAGGAACTCTTTGGGTGAACTAATCCCTATAATAAATTGATGTAATATGACAAATATCATATTAATTATTTGTCAATTTTTGTTGTTTTGATCATAATACCTAAAAACAAAAAATGAAATTAATCTCCTTTCAGAAAAAAGATGAATATCTTTTTAATACAATTGCAGGATTTTTTATTGCGGTAATTCTTGCTGGCTGTTCAATATATTATATTGCCCAGCATCAAGATTATTTTATTCTTAGGCTTATGTTAACAGCTATTCCTATCGCATTATTGTTGGCGTGTGTATTATCAGTTCAGCCCACTAAAACTACATACTATGCGATAAAACTGTCTCTAGGGGCAAGTGTTCTTTCAATATTAATTAATATTTAAGAAATGAATATAAAACAGTTATACACCTCCTGTCTTTCAGAAGCTACGTATTACATCAGCTCAAAAGGTGAAGCAGCAATAATTGACCCTTTAAGAGAAACTAACCCGTATTTAAATTTGCTTAAATCTGACAAATCATGTCTTAAATATATTTTTCTTACTCATTTTCATGCAGACTTTGTTTCTGGACATGTTGATTTAGCAGAAGCAACAGGAGCGAAAATAATATGTGGTCCAACTGCAACTGCAGATTTTGATTTTCATCAAGGAAGAGATGGTGAAAATTTTAAACTTGGAAATTTAGAAATTAAATTGATTCATACACCCGGGCACACACTAGAATCAATATGTTTATTGCTCTTTGATAAGTCTAACAAAGAACATTGTTTGTTTTCAGGAGATACAGTTTTTATTGGGGATGTGGGAAGACCGGATCTCGCTGTTACAGAACATCTATCTAAAGAAGATTTAGCAAGGCTTTTATTTCGTTCTATACATGCTAAAATACTTCCACTGCCAGATAATATAATTATCTATCCAAATCACGGAAAAGGGTCTGCATGTGGAAAAAATATGAGTGACAATACCTTTGATACATTATCAAGTCAGAAAAAAATCAATTACGCGCTAGACTCAAAACTAACTGAAGAGGAATTTGTGGAAAAAGTTCTTGAAGGGCTTCCGAATCCTCCACAATATTTCGAAAAGAATGCTCAAATGAATAAACGAGTAAATAAAAATGTTAGTGAGGTAATTTCAAAAGGCTTAACCCCATTAACTATTACGCAATTTCTTAGATATAGCAGTTGTGAAGATATATTGCTATTAGATGTCCGCTCAGCAAAAAAGTTTGCTGATGGACATATTCCGGGGTCAATTTTTATAGGGCTAGAAGGTCCATTTGCTCCACTAGTTGGTGCATTAATTCAGGATATAACTCAAAAAATCATACTAATTTCTCCAAAAGGAAGAGAGCTCGAGGCTATAACTCGACTATCAAGAGTAGGATATGATAATGTAATTGGATATATAGAAGAAGCAACAAAATATTGGATAAAAAAAGGGTTTAAATTAGAGGGCTTAAATTCCATTAAAGCATCGTCTAAAATTTTATTACAAACAGCCCGTTTTATCGATGTTAGAGAAAAGAAAAAATATGAAGATAGTCATGCAAAAAACTCTCAAAACATTCCAATAAAATATATAACAAATAATGATTTAAATCCCAACATTAAATATTATATATACTGCAATAAGGGTTATCATTCAACAATTGCTATTTCAGTATTAAAAAAACTTGGCATTACTAATCTTGTCAATATTATTGGAGGATTTGAAGAAATGCAGAAAAGCCATATCCCAATATATCACAAAGAATGTTCTTGTGCAGAATGTAATTGTAAAAAGTTTGCGCAACTAAATTAACAAATGTTGTATGCTAATTAGTTTTTATTAGTTTTTCCTGATTTATAATTTTGATCTTTTTTCCATGAATTAAAATGCATTTTTCCTCTTTTAGTTCAGATAAAATACGTATTGCAGATTCTGTTGCCGTCCCAACAATATTTGCATAATCTTCTCTTGAAAGACTTATATTTAGCATTCCTTCTTTATCAATTCCAAAACTTTTATCAATATGTAGTAGTAGCTCTACTATTCGTCTTTTGACAGACTTTTGAGCAATATTAATAATCGTATTGTTTGATGCCTTCAGCTCATCTGCCATTGAATGTAACAGTCCCTTAGCAAAAGCGCCGTTTTTCATAACATCTGTGTTTATTTCATCTTGAGGAATAAAACATAATTGAACATCTGTTATTGCTATAGCGCTTAAATTAGTTCTCTCCTGAGCAAATAAAGAGCGCTGCCCCATCAGGTCCCCCTTTATTACAAGTTTGACAATCTGATCCTTGCCATTTATTCCTAATTTTGACAGTTTTACTACGCCATCTCTAATACAATAAATTCCATTTAATTTTTGACCTTCTTCAAATATTGTTTCTCCCTTATGAATAAGGCGAGTTTCCTTAAACCGGCTTATTCTGGCCAATTCCTCCTGATGCAATACATTTAATGCATTGCAATGCCTAACTATACAATGTTTACACTTACTCATCGAAATAAATATAGCATAAAATTAATAAAATATATTTCAGTCTTCAGGATTTATAAATTTTTTGTTGGGTGAAATGTAATGTCAACTATTTTAGATTTCTCTAAATATTTATTTTGACTATCAAAGAAATAGTTTTAGAAAATACCATTAAAATAAAAAAATTAGAGTATTAAAATGTTTAAAAACTAACCACCTAATGTAAACCTCCCCCCCCGAAAACCTATATGTAAACTCCCCCAAACAAGATTACCTATAATAAATTAACCAATTGATTATGAAAGAAATAGATAAACGATTTATAAGACTACCAGGGTATGTAGTCATCGTAATTACCTCCATGCAGTTTCACGATCTCTTACAAACACCCTCTATGTTATTTTTTGGGTTTTTATGGTTCGCAAAAACTTCAGATTGGTAACTTAGCATTTGAATAAGATTTTTAGAGAGAAAAGGCAACGATCTAGGCAACTAAAAAAAAGAAACCCTGTAAATCAATGACTTACAAGGTTTGTTGCGGAGGAAGAGGGATTCGAACCCCCGGAGGTGTGACCCTCAACAGTTTTCAAGACTGCCGCATTCGACCACTCTGCCATTCCTCCAATAATATGCGTGCAAATATAGGTTGCTTTTTAAGAGGTTCAAAATTTTTTTATATTTAGTAATAATATTTTTTATATATTCAACACTGGATGAAAGATTTAATAATATTTACTTCTCTTTTTTTTTGTTTTAATCTAGTAAATTCTCAAGAAGTTAAATTCAAAAAAAATCTAACTTGGTTTCCTGAGCATGCAAGGTATATAGTCGATAATGATACTTTAAATTACAGAATCTTATTGCCTGAAAATTTTGATGAAACAAAAAAGTATCCATTGCATTTATTTTTACATGGAATAGGAGAGAGGGGTTCAGATAATAAAAAGCAGTTAACCTACATTAATAAAGTTTTTTCAAATAAAAGAAATAGAAAAAAGTTTCCAGCAGTTGTAATATTTCCGCAAGCACCACTTACTGATTCATGGTCTAGTAGAAAACTAATAAAATCCTCTGATAATAAGAATTATAAGTTCAATAAAAATTCTACCCCCACAAAATCACTATCCATGGTAATGAATCTTATGGATTCACTTGTTGCCCTTGATCATGTAAATAAAAATAGAGTTTATCTTACTGGTCTATCCAACGGTGCTATGGGAGCGTTTGAACTATTAAACAAAAGACCAGATATGTTTGCAGCTGCAACACCAATTTGTGGTGCAGGACATATAGATTGGATATTAAACTATGCTAAGAAAACTCCTCTATGGATCGTTCACGGATCTGATGACAGAACCGTTCATCCTTATTATTCAATTAGAATGGTAAATGCTGTTATTGAGTCTGGCGGAAGTCCAAAATTTACTCTGTATAACAATGTAAAACATAATAGTTGGCTTAACATATTTAGGGACCCAAGATTTATACCTTGGATATACAGACATAAAAAGAAATAGTTAATAATTGATGTATTCTATAATTTCAAGGCCATAACCTATCATTCCCACTCTTTTTTCTTTTTTTCCGTTTGAGATTAGTCTAAGCTTATGAATATCTAAATCATGTAATATTTGCGCTCCAATACCAAAATCTTTTATATCCATACCCACCTTTGGAGCTTTAATGATTTTATTGCTTTTCTGTTTATTCTTTAAAACTTTTAATCTTTTTAGAGTATTTAAGGATTGATTTACTTGATTTATAAAAATAATTGCACCCCTACCATCGTCATTGATAATTTTAAACATATTATCTAATCTCTCTTCTTTACCATTAGTAAGCATCCCTAAAATATCAGTATTAATTGCTTTAGAATTAATTCTTGTTAAAACATGTTCGTCTTTATCCCAAACACCCTTTGTAAGAGCTAAATGGAGCTGATGGTTGGTAGTTTGCTCATATGCTCTTAATCTATAGCTCCCAAACCTTGTTTCTATATCAAAATCCTCCCTTTTTTCAATTAATGAATCATGAGTCATTCTGTAGGCAACTAAATCTTCAATTGAGATAATTTTTAAATTGAATTTTTTTGCAACTTTAATTAGTTGTGGTAATCGTGCCATTGTACCATCCTCATTCATTATCTCGACAATAACACCTGCTGGCTTAAAACCAGCTAGTCTTGCAAAATCAATAGCAGCTTCGGTATGCCCTGTACGTCTTAAAACACCGCCATCTTTTGCTATTAATGGAAAAACATGACCAGGCTTTGAAAATTGATGAGCTTTTGTTTCTGGATCTATTAATGCTTTTATGGTTTTAGATCGATCTGCTGCTGAAATACCAGTACTAACCCCGTTTCCTTTAAAGTCTACTGATACAGTGAAAGCTGTGTCTTGAGGATCTGAACTAGACCCTACCATTAGATTTAACTTTAATTTTTTTGACATTTTACTAGTAATAGGAGCGCATATAAGCCCTCTTCCATGTGTAGCCATAAAATTTATAATCTCAGGAGTTATAGACTCAGCAGCCGCAACAAAATCACCTTCATTTTCACGATTTTGATCATCTACAACAATAATAACCTTGCCCAGCCTAATATCATTAATTGCTGACTCAATTGTATTTAGTTTAAGCTTATCCTGTGCAGACATTTAGAAAAATATAAGATTGTTCAAATATATCGCATTAAATCAACATATTAAAACCTAATTATCTCTTAAAATATTGTAAGAATTTTTCAGTTATTTCACTAATGTTAAGAATGCCTCTATCTTTTGTAGCTCTATTGGTTAGGTAAACACTAATAGGAAACATAATTATTGTAGAGAGCCAGCTAGCAAGTATGGGGCTAATGCTAGTATCCTCAGCAAGGTTTTTAGAAAAAACTCCTACAAAGTGATAAGTTAGAAATAGAATAAGTGAAATAACCACAGGAAACCCATAACCTCCTTTTCTTATAATTGCCCCCAGTGGTGCGCCAATAAAGAAAAGAATTATACATGCAAAACTAAGGGCAAACTTATCATGAAGTGACATGAAATGTTTATTTATATTTTTTTCCCTTCTAGCTTGTATTAACATATTTGATTTTAGTATGCTTATTGTGCTGTTAACTGAACTAATTCCTAGATCAAAAAGCTGTTTTTGTTTTTGTGGTTTAAACATATCATATACATTTTCTCCTTCAAATTCATCTTCTACAGGATTAATGTTATTATTTAAGGATTTTGCATTAGATCGATTATGCATCTTTGTAGCAATTGCCTCGTAATCTTTCTTTCTCTTAATTACTAATGAATCAATAGTTGTATTTAGGTCTCTTACATTTAGCATAGAATATCTATTTGCACTCCCTTCTTGGTTAAAGTCTACATCATTTATTAATGAAAGATCAATATTCAGCATATATTCTTTAAAATAGCTTTTCACAAATGGATTTGATTTATTAGCCCTATAGTCCTTAGTAATAACTTCATCGTAATAATTTCCATCATATAGTTTTAATTGTAAAATATCTGAATCAGCTTCACTAGTGATTTCACCTGTTTTTGATTTTATTACTGTATAATTTCCAAGTTTATTTTTTTTCTGATGAATGATTACATCGGTAAGATATTGGCCTCTATTTCCATATTTGTCTTCAACTTTAATATTTATATCTCCAATTTCACTAAACTGACCTTCTGCAATAGCCATAGTAGGTTTTACTTTTGATATATTCTTTCTAAGGTTAAGAAAGCTAAATTCTGCTGCCGTAACTACATTGTTTGAAAAAAAGAAAATAACAACTCCTAGAAAAAGAGTAAAATAGATTAAACTTCTCATAATTCTTTGAAGCGATAATCCACTAGATTTCATCGCAGCAAATTCAGAGTTTTCAGATAGTCGACCAAACACCATAATACTAGAAAGCAAAATAGCTAGTGGTAAAACTAAAACTACAAGTCTAGGAGAAACATATGATAAAAATTTAAGAATTACATCAAGTTCAAGATCTTTTCCAGCAAGCTCAGTAATATACATCCAAACTGATTGAAAAAGGAATATTAACATTAAAATGCAAAATGCAGTAAGTAATGTTCTTAAATAGGTTTTAAATATGTATTGATCTATTAATTTCAATGATAGTTTTAATCAAGAATATTCATATAGTAATCGTTATATTTTTCTTTATCAAAAACAAATAAAGATTCCTCAAGAGGTAGATTTACCTCAAAATCAATTATAGCAATTGTTGTTTGTGTGTCATTTATACCTGTTTCAATTACTTTATAAATTTGATTAAATTCAACGTCAATTCCCATTAAGATGTATTTAATTTCAGCATCTGAATCCATTGGTATTAATTTGACATATTGAATTTTTTTTCTTCCAACATATTGAACTATATCCATCTCAAAATTATATCCTTCCTCATAAAAGTAGAGCATTTTGTTAGGAGTTATTGTGCTTTCATCATCTGGGTTTTGAGTTGAGATAGTAACTTCTTCGTCATCTGGGATAATTGTGTATAGCTTGTCTCCATCAAAAATTCTAGTCACATCCAACATAACAAATTTCCATTTATCATCTTCAGTAACAAAACTCCCCTTGTTAATTTGATTGATATCCTCTTCTAAATTAAAAAGCGTATAAGTATAATTAATATATATATTATCATAGCTTTTTATGTTTTCAGAAACTTTGTTTAATAATTTTACTGCTTCTTCAGAATTCTGACTTATTATTATATTATTTGATAGGATAATTATAATAAATAGAAGTGTAATTTTTTTTATGGTATAATATTTATTCATTTTCAAAATATTTTTCTAATGATTGAAGATCTGTTATTAAAACTTGTCGCGCTTTACTTCCTTCAAATGGCCCAACAATTCCAGCAGCTTCAAGTTGATCAATAAGCCTACCAGCTCTATTATACCCCAATTTAAGTTTTCTTTGCAAAAGTGATGCAGATCCTTGCTGGGCAATTACAATTACTTCAGCAGCGTCTCTAAATAACACATCTCTATCTTCTTTATCTATATCAAGATTTGTGCCACTCTCTTCTCCAACATATTCTGGAAGGTTGTGTGCACTAGCATATGCTTTCTGTGATCCTATATAGTCAGTTAATTTTTCTATCTCATCAGTATCAACAAAAGCACACTGAAGTCTTATAATCGCATTTCCTTGTGTGAACAGCATATCACCACGTCCAATTAGCTGATCTGCCCCAGAGCTATCCAGAATAGTCCTTGAGTCAATTTTAGAAGTTACTCTAAAGGCAATTCTTGCTGGGAAATTTGCTTTAATTACACCTGTAATTACATTTACAGAAGGTCTTTGAGTAGCAATTATTAAATGTATACCAATAGCCCTTGCTAATTGAGCTAGTCTAGCTATAGGAGTTTCTACTTCTTTTCCAGCAGTCATGATCAAATCAGCAAATTCATCAATAACAAGAACTATATAAGGAAGGTATTGATGTCCATCATTTGGATTTAATTTTCTTGCCTTAAATTTTTTATTGTACTCAACAATATTTCTACAAGATGCATTTTTTAATAATTCATATCTGTTATCCATTTCAATGCATAATGAATTTAGGGTATAGATAACTTTTTTATTATCTGTTATTATAGCATCTTCAGAGTCAGGTAGTTTTGCTAAATAATGTCTTTCAATTTTATTAAATAAGGTAAGTT
>Ga0233427_10000240_pt1 | contig 72846 bp, 60 predicted proteins | sample SI_118_April2016_5_FD_179885 | JGI IMG/M metagenome (GOLD analysis project Ga0233427, IMG submission 179885) | Seawater microbial communities from Saanich Inlet, British Columbia, Canada - SI_118_April2016_100_MG | ecosystem: Environmental > Aquatic > Marine > Inlet | place: Canada: British...
TCCGGCAACGATTTTTAGGTTAATAAAAACCGGTCCCTTTGCTGTCCAAACCTGATCACAAGCTGCATCTAAATCTTTTTCAGAGGCCGCAGTGCAAGTTTGCGAAAAACCACAGCCTTTAGCGACTGCCTCAAGATCCGTCGGCCCGGCAGTTGCGGTTGGCTGGCCACCCGTCTCACCATAGGACTCGTTATCGAGCGACACGATCGTAAGATTGCCCGGGGCCTGATTGGCAATCGTTGCCAGGATCCCCAGACTCATTAAAAGCTCTCCATCCCCAGCGAACACCATCACCCGTTTATTGGGCTGGGCCATTGCAAGGCCTAATGCAAACGGCGCAGCCTGACCCATAGTTCCAATAAAGCTGAAGTGAAGCGGATTATCGCCGGTTGATGCGATATCCCAGGTTGGGCTGCCCAAGCTGGATACCGTCAAAGCATTGTCTGGGCGTTGCCTCAGGAGGTGATTAACCAATTTGCGGCGCTCTAACATGATCTCAACCCTCCTTGAACTGTTTTGCGCCTAACATCTGCTGGGAGAGCAACACAGCCGCCGAGCGACGCGTATTGAATGCAAAAGACCCCGCGGCGCTGACCGTCTCAGCCACCCGCTGCTCTTCAGACACGCGGAACACCTCTACATCCATTGCACCAAGCACCTTTGGGGTAGCAAGACCCATTGGCACCTGCCAGGGTATAAATTCTCCCCATTCTCCACGCATCGACACAATGGTAAGAAAGGGAGCACGGCAAATCACAGGCAGGGCCAACGCGTTGATGCAGTTACCGACACCGCTGGACTGTATCAATAGCACGCCTTTACGCCCGCCGGCCCAGGCACCACACAGCAACCCAACCCCCTCTTCCTCGGTGGTCAAGGTTATAACATCAACCTTATCGTGTTCTTCAGCCAAATGGATCAACGCGGTATGGCCCGCATCAGGCACATGAGCCACCAGGTCTATACCTTGGGCGAGCAGTACGCTAAAGATCTCTTGCGGCCAATCAGACGAATCACTCAAAGTCTTATTCCTTATCGTTCTGGCGGATCTGGCAGTTTTGGTGCAGAAAAAGAGTGCCCATTTGGCGCACCATAATGACCCGCACTGACACGCTGACGGTTGTCCTTTTAGGCTGAGGTAAATGAAATGGCTGGGGGACCAGGATTCGAACCTGGGTTGGCGGAGTCAGAGTCCGCAGTCCTACCGCTAGACGATCCCCCAGTACTAGAGAGATTTTAGTTTATTCTCTGGACGAGTCCAATTCCTTAATCAGCCTCCGATGAAACCACTTGCTCGGAGAGCAGGCATAGGATTTCGAATAGAATCGTCGCGCCGTTCAGACTGGTCATTCCAGATGGGTCGAGCGGCGGAGAGACTTCAACGACGTCGCCACCGATCAAGTCAACCCCGCTGAAGGCCCGGATCAACCGCTGTGCCTCCCGCATGGTGATACCGCCAGATTCCGGCGTGCCGGTGCCCGGCGTATAGGCCGGGTCCAGGCCATCGACATCAAACGTGAGGTAAACCGGGCCCTGCCCAACAATACGTTTGGCCTCCTGGGCCACAGCCTCCCAGCCCAGATCATCGAACTCCTCGATGGTGATGACCCGCATACCTTTGTCACGGGAATAATCCAGGCCATCGGCGAAGTTCTGACCGCCACGAATACCCATCTGCACGGTGCGCTGCGGGTCTATCAAGCCTTCATCCGTCGCTAGTCGAAACGGGGCACCATGATGAAATTTGGAACCGGCAAACTCAGGCCAGGTATCTGTATGCGCATCGATGTGCAGCAGTCCGACCGGCTTGTCGAATCTGCTGCGAAGCCCTTTGAGTATTGGATAGGTGACGGAGTGATCGCCGCCAACAGCCAGCGGCAATACATCGCTTTCAGCAATTCTGGCAAAGGTCCGTTCTATGTCCTTGATGGCATTTTCGAGATTGAAAAGATCTTTAAAACGCACGTCCCCAAGGTCACCCACTCTTGCACGCTCAAAAGGACGAACACCGGTGCTGACATTTATCGCGCGCATCAATGACGATTGATTGCGGACTTCCCGGGGTCCATAGCGAGCGCCCGTGCGGGCGGTCAGCCCGCCGTCATAGGGAATACCCACAATACCAATATCAACACCCGTCAGATCATTGACCAAGGGGACACGCATAAAAGTTGCCAACTCGGTAAACCGAAGCTGCTGCATCGGTTCGTAGGTCTCGCCGAGGATGTCCTGACGCTGATAAAAGGCTTTAATGGTCTGATCTGTCATCTCGTTCTCTCAAGAAACCGGTCCCTCCCATGAAATTAGATGGCTCGACCCCTTCGCCAGACAATTGCCCATCAAAAACAGCCCCCAGTCTACCCGTTAAATCGGCCCAACCGGCTGATCGCTTTACTCCTTAGGTCACTCCTATCGGCTAAACACCTAATCTGCGTCTGCAGACTGCGCTTGCTCGGGCATGCGAATCCGCCGCAGTGCCCAAAACATCACAGGCAAGGCAGTGCCAGAGGATAGAATTGTCATAGCGCCCCGAGCAACAGGCTGTTGAAAGCCATGCTTGACGTCGTGCCCTTTTACTGCAGGGAGATCAGCATCTCATTGCGCGCCGACTCTACGAATTTCAGGCAGTACACAGGCAATCTGTTACATCTTACATCTCTATTTCCACAAATACGCCCGCGGGCAGATCGAAGGAATCGACGATGGTCATGACCGGCCCATGGTTTTTGGCCTGGAAGTCAATGCGGTAGGTGCCCGGAGCCAGTGGCATCGGCCCCCAGTTGTTCTTCAGCTTGACACTCTCGGTAACGTCTTCAGAGCCATCTAGTCGAATGAACTCGACCATGCGCGGTGCCTTGGCACCCTCCTGGGGGATAAACCCCACTCCAGTATTGACTGGAAACTTGGCCAGCTTTCCCGGCGTAATATCTATGGTACCGAGGATTGAATTTGTACTACCGTACTCTGATTGCCGATAGACCACACGATAGCTTCCGATTGGGACGAGATTGGGGTTGAAGTCACGGAACCAGGCAACTTCCTGGTCCTTTTCGTCAATAAGACTCCAGTATTTAACTTTCTCAGGTACCCAATCAGCGCGCACCAGTTGGGCAGCATTCGCCACGGTGACTTCATTTAACTGGTCTGAACGAATCTCCACCTTTCCAAGATTGACGGTGCCAGATCCGTACTCCACCTGGTGCCAGAGCAATTCGTAGGATCCAGGCGGAACCAGTTGTTCGTGGAACTTACGGTACCAGATATACGGGTCACCGGGCTTGTCAGACGCGCTCTGCAACCCCCACCAACGGGGCCGCTTTACCCATTGTGGCAAATTGAGCCGGATACCGGTCTGCAAAACCACCTCGGTGGTCTTGCCTTTTTCTACCTGGATAATCTCACCCAGCGTTTGTGGATTTGAAGCGTACTCGGTTTGAAACCAAACCAGTTGGTAGGAGCCAGAGGGCACTGACTGCGGGTCCATACCCTGGCTCTTAAACTTGTATACCTCTTCCCCCGATTCGGGATCCGCCAGGGCCCAGTAGCGGGGCTTTTTTACCCACCCTGCCGGCACCAGCTTTACCGTGCCTGGGCCTTTAGCTTGAATTTTGATTGATGTAGATACAGATTCAACCTCCTGCTGGATCGGCTCTGGGACGGGCTGTATCTTGACCTGCGAAACCACGCTTTGCTTGACCACTGTCAACGCTTCAAGCAGGCCAGACGCATTATCCGCAGTAAAAAAGGTGCCCCCACCCGCGTCGGCAATACAGGCCAGCTTTTTCTTCTGATGATCCATCAGCCCAAAACCCACCACATGCATCACAAAATTGATGCCGGCAGATTTCAACTTCTTGGTCAGTGCGCACGGATCCTTGCCGCAGCTTTCCAGTCCATCACTAATAAGAACAATGGTGGATTCACCCTCTTCACCCTTTAATCGATCAACTGTCTGCTGAATCGAATCTGTGATGGGCGTTTTGCCCATTGCATTGATAGAGCTGATACGTTCCTTCGCCCGGAACTTGGCCATTGGGTCAAGGTTCTTAAGAGCAACGATCTCCTCGATGTCTGAACAATCGCCCTTTCGACGATGTCCGTACACTGTAACTCCGGCGCGGATCTGTGCCGGGGTTTGCTCGATCAGGTTGGAAAGTGTTTCTTTGGCGATGACGATACGTGGCTTGCCGCCAGCCCGCTCCCACATGGAGCCTGACGCATCGAGAATAAAGTACAGCACATTACCCTCGGCGCGAGCCTCGGACGCAAATGAAAGGCTCATGCTAGCCAATATAATAACTAGCCCTGCCCGAAAAATCGTTCTCATTGCTATAGCCTCCAGTAGGGCAATATCTGTAACTGCAGCGAGATTTACTCCAATGAAATCCCAAAGACCTTGGCAATTAATCTAGCATATAACCGCCCGGTGACACTTGTCGCAGGGCTGAATCTCAAAAGGTGTGATTCGGTGGGTCGAACAAAGGCATCCGGCGTCCTGGGGAAGAACAAGCCCGGGCGAACGCCAGCCAGGCGCATCCCCAAGACTTGCGGCCTCACACCAAGGGGAAGGATCGATACAGTGTAACGACGTGCCGGTCAGGAAAGACCGGCAGCAGGAGATCGGTGAAGAAGAGTCTGGACAGTCCCGAAAGGGACTCGGCCGGGGTGGATCAGCGCTTGGAGTATTGCGGCGCTTTGCGTGCCTTGTGCAGGCCCACTTTCTTGCGCTCAACTTTGCGTGAATCGCGAGTGACAAAACCAGCCTTGCGAAGCGGTCCACGCAGGGTCTCGTCGTAACTGATCAGAGCGCGGGTAATGCCATGACGGATCGCACCGGCCTGGCCCGTGCCACCGCCACCGGCGACCCGGATAGTGATGTCCAACTTATCGACCAGTTCCGCGACGTTCAACGGTTGGCGCACAACCATCCGCGCGGTCTCACGACCGAAGTATTGATCGAGGGTACGCTTGTTTACGACAATATTGCCAGAGCCACGAGTGAGGTATACCCGCGCTACCGAAGATTTGCGTCGGCCCGTTCCGTAATGAATCTGTCCTGTTTCTGCCAATGTTCTAACCTCGTCTGTCTAGGCGGTTTGGGTGCGCCGTTAAAGCTCTAGCGTTTTAGGCTGTTGCGCCTGATGTTCGTGCTCGGGGCCGGCATAAACCCGTAGTTTGGAGAACATCGCCCGGCCAAGCGTGTTTTTCGGCAGCATACCCTTAACCGCGCTTTCAATAACACGGGTGGGATGACGCTTGATCTGCTCGGCAAAGCAAATTTCCTTGATGCCGCCGGGGTACCCAGTGTGCCAGTGATATAACTTCGCTTGGGCCTTATTGCCAGTCACGCGCACCTTCTCGGCATTGACGATCACAATGTGGTCGCCCGTGTCGACGTGTGGCGTGTACTCGGGCTTGTGTTTGCCCCGCAGTCGAGTGGCCACTTCGCTTGCCAGTCGCCCCAGTACCTTGTCTGTAGCGTCTACGACGTACCACTCTCGGCGTACGGTCTGGGCGTTGGCATTGAATGTTTTCATGCGAAGGGTGTTTTTTACGAAAATTCGAGGCGCGGATGGTACTAGAACGCCCTCGTTCAAGCAAGTATTTAGCCGATGTTTGGGCGAATACTTTAATCGGCTACGGCAAAATTGGGTGAGCCCGGGCAAAAAAAAGCGCAACAGGTATTGTTGCGCTAAATCCACCAAAGGAGGATGGAGGAGTCTTTTGTCATCTGGTTGTCGCTGCACCAAGCGCATGCATCAGCCAGTCGGTGTTTGGTTTGGGCTTTTTTTCGTATTTAAGTTTTTTATTATTCAATAATATGGTTACTTTGTCAAGTAGGAAAAACCCTGTAGGAGATCTTTCTCGGATGGCGAGCATAAAGAGGCCCCAATCCCCTAACACAGCGCAGACCCTGGCTTGCTGGGTGGGTCTGGATCCAGTAATTCAATCCAGTGGCACACAGCACTGCTCGATGCACTCTCAAGATGCACTAGACACCCAATATTGGCTGTCGCAATAACATCGGGCTGGTCTCGCTCAAGATTTTCCAGTTTATTTTTGAGCAACTGACGCGACAAAACCGGCTGCAACAGCGAGTAGGTGCCTGCAGCGCCGCAGCACAAGTGTTCGTCTCGGGTTGGAACCACGGTCAGTCCCGCACGGCGCAAAATATCTTCGACTTTCCCAGTGATCTTTTGCCCGTGTTGTAATGTGCAGGGCGACTGAAACGCCACTTTAAGTTTCACTTCGCGCTCTAACTCCTCAACCGCCAGTGGCTCAAGCAGCTCACTGATATCACGGGTTAACCCACTGATCCGTTTTGCTTTGGCCGCATAGGCCGGGTCGTTTTCGAGAAGCTTTCCGTAATCACCCACGGTCACACCGCACCCGCTAGCCGTCATGACGATGGCCTCGATCCCGTCTTCCACATGGGGCCACCAGGCATCAATATTACGGCGCATTGCCTGCAGAGCCGGATCAGAGGCGCCCAGATGTAAATCCAATGCACCACAACAACCCGCACCACTTACCGGAACGACCACAAACCCAAACCGGGCTAACACGCGTCCTGCGGCTGCATTGATGACCGGAGCCATCGCCGGCTGAACACAGCCTTCAAGCATCAGGACCGCCCGCGGCCCTGTTTGCACTGCGCGTTGTCCGGCCGGACGGCAGCGCGGAATATGGCGTGCAAGCGACTGCGGTAGTGCCCAGCGAACCGCGCGCGCCAAAGCCAGCAAGGGTGCAAACCAAAGCCCCAGCAGTGTCCGACGCAGCAACCAACGCTGTAGTCGTTGTCTCAAAGGCCGCGGTGCCAGACGCTCAACTACTGGGCGGGCAATCTCCAGCAAGCGACCGTAGGCAACGCCCGAGGGACAGGTGGTCTCACAGGAGCGGCAGGTCAGACATCGATCGAGATGCCCGCGGGTGATGTCCGTACAAGTCCCGGACTCAAGCGCCTGCTTAACCAGATAGATTCGCCCACGGGGGCCATCCAGTTCATCCCCCAGGAGTTGGTAAGTCGGACACGTCGCGGTACAAAAACCACAATGAACACACTTGCCAAGAATAGCGCCGGCCTCTAGCCCCTCCGGGGTGCCTTGGAAGATCGAGGCCAAGGAGGCGTGCATCGCTTAGCTCCCCGCGAGCATCCGGTCGGGGTTAAGAATTCCAGCTGGGTCAAAAGCTTGTTTCAGTCCCCGATTCAGGACGGCTTCGGCTTCACCTAAGGGCTGAAAACTGACTGAACGCTCGGCGCCGCGAAAACGCGTCAGGTTTCCGCCATGCGCGCGCGCAAGGGCAACTAAGGCTTGCGGATCATTACCGCGCACCCAGAACAGCGCCCCACCCCACTCCACCAGAGATTCTCCAGGGAGATCTGGCATCTTCGCCGGTGGCGCAATAGACAATCGCCAGAGCGGGTCTGTCCCGCCAAAGAAATCTAACCGATGCTCCTTAAGGGCTTGCCAGAACGAAGCACCGGCAATATCAAGGTCGCCGCCCAGGCTCGATGCCGCAGACTCGACCGCCATCTCACTACCCGAAAGACGGACCCGCAGTTTGCCATCGTGCCAGACAGTGCCAGTCACCGGCAACGGTCGTCCGCCAAGGTCGCTCATCTTTGTCAATGCGTCATTACCACTGCAGTCAAAGACCAGCGTGCGCTCAATAACCGGCAACGGCAACACCTTAAGGGAGACCTCGGTCATTACCCCGAGCGTACCCATGGCCCCCACCATCAACCGCGACACATCGTAACCAGCAACATTTTTCATCACCTGGCCGCCAAAGCGCAGGTATTCGCCGCGGCCACTGACACAGTTCACTCCAAGTACAAAATCGCGAGCAGCTCCGCGGTACGGCCGGGCCGGGCCGGAAAAACCGCAGGCGATCGTGCCACCAATGGTTGCGCCAGCGCCAAAAGCCGGCGGCTCAAAAGGCAGCATCTGGCGAGACTCGGCCAGCGTCTGCTCAAGGTCAACAAGCAGTGTTCCGGTCCGTGCGGTGACTACAAGCTCTGTAGGCTCGTAAGACACAATACCCTGATGAGAGCCCATAGCCAGGGGCTCACCGTGCGGTGCGCCCCCGTAAAAATGTTTGCTGTTGCCTCCGACAATATTCAGGCGCGTGCCAGATTCGCCGGCGGTGACGATCCGGGCTTTTAGCGACTCAACAAAACTATCCATCTGGGCAGCCCGCCTTAAAAGCGCGGTATCTGGGGATGCGCCAGTTCGCCGCCATGAACGTGCATGGCATTGAATTCCGCACAACGAGCCAGGGTGGGCACTGCCTTACCAGGATTCAGCAATCCATCAGGGTCAAACACCGCCTTCAAGGCATGAAACTGATCCAGTTCCTGATCAGTAAACTGAACACACATCTGATTGATCTTCTCTAACCCGACGCCATGCTCGCCAGTGATGGTACCGCCTACCTGCACACACAGATCGAGTATCTGCCCGCCCAAGGCCTCGGTACGCTCGAATTCGCCTGGCTTGGAGGCATCGTAAAGAATGAGTGGATGCAAATTGCCGTCGCCCGCGTGAAACACATTAGCCACACGCAACCCGCTTTGCGCCGATAACCGCTCAATGCCGGCCAGCACCTTAGCAACCGCTTTGCGCGGTATCGTGCCATCGATACAGTAGTAATCTGGAGAGATGCGGCCTATCGCCGGAAAGGCATTCTTTCGCCCCGACCAAAAACGCACCCGTTCGGCTTCATCGCGCGCGACATCAACCGTGCGGGCGCCGCTTTCACGCAACAGGTCCGACACCATTTGAATATCCGCCTCGACTTCAGCAACCGTACCGTCGAGTTCGCATAACAAAATAGCAGCAGCATCCTTGGGGTAACCCGCCTGCACAAAATCCTCGGCAGCCACAATAGCCGGGTTATCCATCATCTCAAGGCCAGCTGGAATAATGCCTTTCGCGATCACTTGCGCGACTGCCGCCGCTGCCGACTCGACAGTATCAAACGCCGCCAGAAGCACCTTGGCGGCATCCGGCAACGGCAACAGACGTACTGTGACCTCGGTGACGACGCCCAGCATCCCTTCAGACCCAATCATCGTCGCAAGCAAGTCATATCCCGGGGTATCCAGCGCTGTACCGCCTACGTTGATTACATCACCCCCCATCAGCACCACTTGAGCCGCAATCACGTTGTGCACAGTGAGGCCGTACTTCAAGCAATGAACACCACCTGCATTCTCGGCCACGTTGCCACCAATAGTGCAGGCGATCTGTGAAGACGGATCCGGCGCGTAGTACAACCCGTGTTCTGCAACCGCCTCGCTGATGGCAAGATTGCGAACCCCTGGCTGCACTCTGGCTGTACGTGCCTGCGGATCAATCTCGATGATGCGACTAAAGCGAGCCAGACTGAGGAGCACCCCCTCTGAATGAGGTGTCGCACCACCCGAAAGGCCAGTGCCTGCACCACGCGCCACCAACGGAACCTGGTATCGCTGACAGAGTCTGAGAATCTCCCGCACCTGCTCAAATGTCTGGGGCAAGGCAACCATGGCGGGCAGTTCGCGATAACCCGTTAAGCCGTCACATTCATAGGGTCGACGAGCTTCTGTCGAAAGCAGTAACGCCTCTGACGGCAGGATCTGCGTTAACTCATCGGCAAATTCATTCAGCTGTTGTGACATCTTATGAGACCCATCAACCCTGAGCGCGGTTATTACACGAGATACAATCAGTATGTCACACAGTTTTTCGTGTCTTAAGTTAAAAGCGCGTCTGGTCTGACCCACAAACTGCCGCGTGCTTATCAGGGGCTGCCAGTGAGAAAAGTCAGCAAACGCCACTGACTAGGATCGGAGCACAAATGGTTAAACGAGGTCTGTCATCTGGCTGTCACGGGCCAACTGAAATTGGGTTTTAGTTGACCACGTGGCAAAAGTTGTCAAATAACTGGCGTGCATTACTCTTGAACTGCGGCATATGGCTCTCGGCCTCAACCTGCATTTTCTGCAGTGAACCTGCACCTTGGGCTTTATCCAGTGCGGCAGCGTAAGCGGGCACCTCACCCCAATCGGTTATCGTACTGTCCTGGAGTTCTACATGAAACTGAATCCCCCAGGCATTCGTACCAACCCGCATCGCTTGCCATTCGCAATCGGGCGAACTCGCTAGCAGCACCGCATCACTGGGCGGCCGCGTGACTGCAACTGAGTGCCACTGCAGGCACTTGATCGTCGGGTCAATTCCTCGAAACAATGGATCGTCACTTGCCTGGTCTGTCAGGTTGACGTTGAGAATTCCAATCTCGGGTCTTTTTTGAACCGCGCATTCGCCATCGAGCGCATCGGCCAACAACTGGTGCCCCAAGCACAGGCCCAGATAAGGCTTTTGAAGGTCGCGTACCCAACGGCGGATGGCTTCTTTTTCCGCAACTAACCACGGGCAGGTCTCTACATCCCAGACATCCATAGGCCCGCCCATCACCCATAATGCGTCGAAAGGCTGAAGATCAGGAATGATATCTCCAGCATCCAGTTCCACTGCCTGCCAGTCAATGCCGGCCGCACTAAAGAACTGGCGGAAAATTCCAGGATGCTCACAGGATATGTGTTGAAAGACGAGAATCTTCATTAGCAAGCCCTTTGATAGCGTCCGATCTGAGGTCAGCAGTCCAAGGTATGCTCTCGCTCCCACTGGCTGATCGAAGCGCTGTAGTTGCGCCAATCCTGGTGCTTTAGCTTGGCGTAACTATCAATCAGGGCGTCACTGAGCCCGGCACGCAATACTTTACTTTTTTCAAAAAGCCGAATCGCATCCAACAGGTTGGAGGGCAGGCGACGAACACCCTTTAAGGTATGGCCGTGCGTATACATATTAATGTCGAGCGGCTTGCCTGGGTCACGCTTGCTGGCAACACCATCAAGGCCCGCAGCCAACACGCCCGCCTGCAGCAGATAAGGGTTGACGGCGCCGTCCATCAGTCGCAGCTCAAAACGTCCGGCATCGGGCACCCGCACCATATGGGTACGATTATTGCCTCCGTAAGTAATCGCGTTAGGTGACCACGTTGCGCCTGAGAGGGTCACCTGCGCATCAATGCGTTTATAGCTGTTCACGGTCGGGTTAAAGATAGCAGTAAGCGCGTCAGCGTTGTGCAACACGCCGCCCAAAAACTGGTAAGCCAGTTTTGACAGGCCCATTTGATCACGGGAATTGTGGAACAGATTTTTCTTACCGGCTTTGTCCCAGACCGACACATGGGCGTGGCAACCGTTACCCGTAAGATTGATGAAAGGCTTAGGCATGAAGGTCGCGCGCAACCCATGTTTTTCAGCAATCGCCTTGACCATGTATTTGAAAAACACATGCCGATCAGCCGTAATCAGCGCATCGTCGAAATCCCAGTTCATTTCAAACTGACCGTTCGCGTCTTCGTGATCGTTCTGGTATGGGTTCCAGCCAAGCTGGATCATGCAGTCACAGATTTCGCTGATGACATCGAACCGCCGCATCAAAGCCGACTGGTCATAACAGGGTTTTTCTTGGGTATCGCTGGGATCCGATAAAGACAAGCCGTCGGGACTGACCAAAAAATACTCACATTCGACACCGGTTTTCATGTAATAGCCTTTTTTAGCGGCCTTTGCGATCTGCTGCTTCAGCGCGACCCGTGGCGAAGCCGTCACCCACTCGCCGCCCATAAACAGATCACCTGCAAGCCAGGCTACCTGAGGCTTCCACGGCAACTGGATCAGACTGGTCGGATCTGGAATTGCGAACATATCCGGATGAGCCGGCGTCATATCCAGCCACGCAGCGAAACCCGCAAAACCAGCACCGTCTTTTTGCATCTGGCCAATTGCGCGCGCTGGCACCAGCTTTGAGCGCAATACCCCAAACAGATCTACAAAGCTGATCAGAAAATACTCTATGCCTTTTTCTTTAGCGACTTTTGCCAGGTTAACTGCCATTGAACTTACCCTCCAGTGAAACGTTCGTTAAATAGTGATCTGAGATCTGAATTGGAGGCGCAGATGTTCTCACGACCCCGGCTGCGGCTCAACGATGAATGATAAAAAGCGAATAGGCAAACGCTTTAGTTCCTCAGGGCCATGTGGCGCATCAGCATCAAAATAAAGTGAGTCGCCTTTACCCATGGCATACGTCCGGCCGCCATGTCGATAAACCAGTTCACCTTCGAGGATATAAATAAACTCGACCCCATCGTGCTGAAACAATGGAAAAACCTCAGACGCCTCTAAGATGACAATAAGGTAAGGCTCTACCAAGGTCGCCCGGTCACCCACCGAGTGGCCCAACAGGTGATACTGGTGCCCAGCTCGGGTGCCACGTCGATCAATGATTAAACCCTGCCCCGCGCGCACGAACGAAGCCTCGCGCTCCTGCTCGAACTTACGAAACAACGCGGTAACAGGCACGTTCAGAGCTCCGGCTACAGATTGAAGCGTACCAAGCGAGGGCGATGTATGACCGTTCTCAATCTTGGAGAGCATTCCGGGCGACAGATTCGATTGACGGGCAAGATTTGCAATGGTCATGCCAAGTTGGGTGCGGTATACCCGAACCTGCCGACCAATCGCGTCTTCCAGTTGATTTTCGCGCTCGTAGGCAGCATTGGGGTCCGGCGCATTTGTGCGCGCCAACACCGGCTGCACGCTACGGCGATTCATGCCGTCGCTGCCCCTGCTTTCACGTTGTAGCCAGGCACCGGAATGCCTGTCACTATGCTGGTCGCAAGCGTCACGCACCTTAGATCTTCTGGCTCAAGGTTATGCAGGCGAGTTTTGCCGGTACACCGCGCCATCATTGATGCTTCACCGGCATTAGCCTTCAGGATAGCAGCAAGGCCCTGCGCGCGTTCTTCCTGCGAGCGGTCCGAGTGCCACTGTAGCCCTTTCTTTGTAATCTGGCCGCCCATCGCCAAGGCTCCAGTCACACCATACACAACAACGCTTGCGCCCAAGGCGATCAATCGGGCCGCATCTGTTCCCGAGCGCACGCCTCCGCTATAGATGAGCATCAGCGCCTCTTCTTTTTTTCGTGCCCGCAATGCCAAAACCGTGTCGGATAAAAGGCCGAACTGAGGCTGTGTATTGAGTTCTGCAGACAAAGAAACGTTATCCCCAGTACCATCAAGTAACAGCAGCTTAAAGCCCGCATTAAGGGCAAATTCGACAGCGCTGTCGACCTCGTGGAGTTCGGTAATACAAAGGCCGGTTACGCAATCTTGAGTAGAATCTGTTGGTATCGATGACGCATCGCCACTCCAACGAAAAATGTGTCCGGCTGCATCCGGGTTTGCAGCCTCATTGGGTTGCAGTAGTTGGATCCAGGGAATTTCAGCCTCCGGCGATAGCGCGCCCAGATACCCGCCGCCACTCTCGTGGATCGCCTGAAACGCCGCCCGCCGAACTTCCTCAGGCGCCTCATCCATGCCAGCGAGAAGAAATGGTATTTCGAGACTCAAGCCCACGCCCAGACTGACATCAATTCGGCAGGCTTCCCGGTAGGGGTCGATCACCAGGCGGGAAAGATTCGCCGGAAGAAAAACCAAATCATCCAGCGATGGCCAGCGCCCTTTTGGAAAGGGGTTCTCCCGCCCTTGCAGGCGCCGCTTAAGCATGGCCTGATGCTTGCTGGCATCCTGGGGGTGGGTGCGTGCCATTGAAAAAAGATCTTCACGGTGGCGAACCGCGTAATCGGCCGAACCTGTTTCTGCGTCGCAGCGATAACAACGGGCGGCTTCGCGAAGCGCTGCCGGCTCGTCATAGGTATCCTCTATCTCCGGAAATGTCTGTGGCTGTGCGCCCACACCATGAAAAACTGGCTCCTCGATGGGGAACTGCTCCCACTTGATATCCTGGGCCACCGGCACCCGACGGGTGCGAAACGGGGTGCGGTAAGGAATAGGTGTTTCAATCTGATCAAGCGCGGCTTTAATGTAATAAGCCGCCCTTTGTCCATGATGCATAGCCATCACAATGGTCGAGCCACCAAAAGCGCCATCCCCGGCGGCGAACACCTTCGGATCGGCAGTGCGCATTGTCAAAAAATCTGCCTCAACCCGGTCACTGCCCATGAGTCCTGCGCTTTGCAGCGGCTCGCAGATTCCCTTCTGCCCAACCGCCGCTATGATCATGCCGCAAGGAATCTGAAACGCACTGCCGTCGACAATTACCGGAGCACTGCGACCATCCGTATCGGGCGGCCCAGCTTCAGTTCGAACGCACTGCAGTTCAAGGCCACCCGAAGCCTCCAGAACACCCGTCTGCAAGGCGTTGTAGATAAATTCAATGCCCTCTTTTTGCGCATGGTGTAATTCAATTTTGCGGGCAGGAATGTCCTCGGGGCCGCGTCGGTAAACCACCTTAACGGTCTTACAGCCTGGTAAACGCAACGCCGCGCGACAGGCATCCATCGCCACATCACCGCCGCCAACCACCACCACAGTCTCAGGCATCTGTGGCCGAGCACCAGAATTGACCCGACGAAGAAAACTCACCCCGTCCTCCACCGCAGGATGATCTTCTCCGGCGATACCCATGGCTTTGCCCCACCAGGATCCAATTGCTATCAAGACAGAATCGTGGCGCGACTTTAGTTCCTCAAGTGAAACGCCAGATCCCAGGCCTGTATTGAGGTGCACCGTCAAACCCGGGCACTGACGTTGCAACCTGACAATATCTTCGGTAATGACACCAGAGGGTAAACGAAACTCGGGGATGCCCCAGATCATCGTCCCACCCAGACGATCGGTCATCTCGTATACGTGTACCGAGAACCCCACACGACATAACTCAAAAGCCGCAGTCAGGCCCGCGGGGCCCGAGCCGACAATGCCGACCGATTCTTGCCGGGTGACTTCAAAAGAGGTCAGGGGTGGATCGTCACCAAGCTGGTCCATAACGAACCGCTTGAGATTTCGAATCTGCACAGCGCCATCACTGCTTTCCCGACGGCAGGCCGGCTCGCAAGGCGCGTCACAGACTCGTCCACAGATCGAACTGAATGGGTTGGTAGAGGTGATCGCCTCAAAAGCCTCGTCGTACTTCTTCTCCCAGATATAGGCTATGTAGGACGGTGCGTCAGTGCCAACAGGGCATGCTGCCTGGCAAGGGGCGGCGACAAAATGCACATCCGCGGTATCGTCAACAAAACCTGGTGGGGCTACCGGAACACTGATGCGCTCGAGACCATAAACGCTCATGGCGCAGTACCCGTACTAGAGGTAGCAGTATCAGCGGGCACTGGTTCATACGGTAATCCAGTGATATACGCAGCCTCGGGGGTAAGCGCAACCAGATCATCGCGACCCAACTGGCGCACATCATCGTAACCCAGGGCATCGGTAATGGCGGCTATCTGCCAACGCACACTCTCGAGAAAACGATGAATATTTTGGGATTCGTTCTCAGGCTTATAACGTTTTTCGTGCTCTGGATCCTGTGTTGCTATTCCGGTAACGCATTGCCCCACGTGACACTGCATGCAGGCGATACAACCCCCAGCAATGATTACTGAGGTGCCAAACGCAGCAGCATCCGCACCCAGGCACAACGCCTTAACGGCATCAACCCCGTCACGCAGGCCGCCCATGAGAACCAACTGGACTTTGTCACGGGCACCGATCTCTTCAAGCGCTTCAACAGCCTCGATGATAGCCGGCAACGTGGGAATACCCACATTGTCGATTACCTCGGAGCTGCCTGCTCCGGTCGAGCCTTGCATACCGTCCAGCTCGACAAAATCGAAACCGTCCTTGGCGGCAATCTTGATGTCGTCACGTATCCGCCCGGCACCAAGTTTTACGCTCACGGGAAGCTCGTAGCCTGTAGCCTCACGAAATTCCTCTATCTTGATGACCAGATCGTCAGCTCCGAGAATATCGGGATGCCGCGATGGCGAGCGCAGATCAATCCCAGCCGGAATTCCACGGATCTTCGCCAGTTCCGGGGTAACCTTCTTCGCCATCAACTGACCGCCAAGGCCAGGCTTTGCCCCTTGCGATATATAGATCTCCAAAGCGTCAGCTCTGCGCATGTCGTGAATATTCCAGCCTAATCGCCCACCGAGGCACTGGAAAATCAGCTGCCCAGCTGCATCCCGCTGAGCATCGCTCATACCACCCTCTCCGGTATTTTCAGCAATCCCAGACATGGCCGACCCCAATGCAATGGCCTGCTTGGTGGATCGACTGAGCGCGCCGTAGCTCATCGGTGCGATCATCACCGGCATACTGAGTTTCAAAGGCCTTGCACCGTTGATACCGCCAATTTCAGTATCCATGCTTACCTTGTCAATAACATTCCGGTCGGCACCCGCGCTGGCAAGGTTCTTGCGAAAACCAATATCACTAAAATGGGGTAAGGGTCTGGCTCCACCATAGCCGCGGATACGGTAGCGACCGCTTTGCGATTTGATCGCAATATCTTCTTGAATCTTGGGGTTCCAGTAAAAAGATGCGCCGGAGAAACTCTGAAAAGGAATGCTGCGCATCGGGCGCTCTGGCGTACCATAGCGCAGCTTCGTGCCAGCATTTACCACTTTTGAGAAACCCATCGGCGCTTTGATGTCGTAGCGATCCAGAAATTCATGCAACGAGTCCAGTTCTGCCTGATCGGTATCGGTCAACATCGCGTCAGAACCAAGATCCTCTACCCTGCCGGCAACGAATATCTCACCCGCAGACATATCCTCTCCCAGACGCTCGCCAGAATCGCCCAGAATAATAATGCGCCCGCCATACATCATATAACCCGCCATGAAATTGGCATTACCCACGCAACATAAAGTGCCTGCTTTCATGACCTGGCCCGCGCGCGAGCCCATGTTGCCGTGAATCACGATTTCCGCACCGCGAATGGCCACACCCGGAATGGCGCCGGCGTTACCGCCAACCACAACCGAGCCGCTGTACATGTTATCCCCCACGCCCCAACCCACGTTATGGCTGACGTTGAAATGTGCCTGGTCGGTTAACCCTGCACAGAAATACCCTGCTGAACCCCTAACATTGACCCGAACCGGCGCAGTCAAGCCAACACCGATATGATGGCGTGCATCCGGGTTGAGGATCTCGACGTCTTCCCCCGCCTCCCCCAACGCACGCAACCGTGTGTTGGCCTCGCGAACGCTTAACTCGGCTAAATCGAGCGAGACCATGTTGCGTAAGTGCCGGGAGCAGGCTCCCGGGTATTCAAGGCCTGCCCCGGGAACAGGCGGTTCAAGGAAACTTCTTCTGAGGCAATTGCGACCAGGTTCTCGTCCTGGTACATGATCATGGGTTTGGCTGCGAGCCGATCCTTAGCATAACCAATCTCGTCCTGCGTAGAGACCAAAAAGGAAAAGGTACCGTCCAGGTCATCAATAGAGCTTGCCAGCGCCTCTTTGAGAGCAATGCCCTGCGCCAGTTTGTCGCCAAGATAAACCGCAATCAGTTCGCTGTCGTTATCGGTGGTGAATTCGAAGTCCCGCTGTTCCAAACGTCGACGCATTTTCCAGTAATTCGTGATCTGTCCGTTGTGCACAATCGCCACATCAGCAAAACCGGTCGCCCAGAAGGGGTGTGCAGCCTCGGGCTTTACCTCGCTTTCCGTGGCCAGGCGAACATGTCCCAAACCATGCGTGCCGCGAAACCAGTGCACGCCATAACGTTCGTCTACTTCGTGGGCACTGCCGACGTCTTTGACAATCTCCAGACTGGTGCCGATCGAGATAACCTTCGCTGCGTGCTCCATCTCATAGGAAAGTTTTTGCACGTCACCACTAAAACCGACCGTCACGCGATAGTTCTCGCCAACTTGCGCTTCTTCTTCGATAATGGCGCCAAGCCCCTCGAGGCGGCGCCGGATAGCATCAATAGCACCTTGTTGATTGCCTCCTTCGCTGGACCTGTCCAGCAAAAAGCGCAACTTCAGTCGGCCCGAGAGTTCGGGCGCATACAAGGCAAAACCGGTCGAATCAGGCCCGCGATGCTGGCAGCCATCAAGCATACGTATGAGCGCATCGCCGGTGTCGAACACCTGGTCGACGCCTCGATACATGATTCCTGCAATGCCGCACATAAGCTATCAATCCTCCCAAAATTTCTACGGTGAGGCCAAGCCGCGAGCCTACCCCGTTCCTGTCACAGATTCAACAGGTGGAAACATTGTTTCTTTGTAGGAAATATTTACCCTTATGGGTTCAAAATAAACCCGGCTGAGGCCGGGTTCAGATTCTCACCAGGCGCTGAAGGTTAAGACGAAGCGAGATAGGACTCCATGGAGTCGTCCATTGCCTCGAGCCAGGGGGTGTGATGAGCTGGCTGCATATTGCCTGTCATTAGCGAGCGATAAGCATTGTTACGGAACGTCATGATGTCTTCATGCTTGTGATGCTCCCACTCCATAAAGGTTTTGTTCACGCCTTCGACATCAAAACTGGGGTAGTCGGTTTCATTAATCAAATCCTGAACATAATCACCCTGGAACCAGATCATCTGCTCATCGTCCTCGAGCTTCTCTTCGCGAGCGCGCCAGACCTGACTGTGCCGAGCCATCTCTTCTAGACCAGGCAAGTTGATGCGTCCAAGAACCGCGTCCCGGGCGTACCACGCCTGGGCGTCAAACATATTAAAAGTGTAGAACTGATCCTGCATCCCCAGGTACATCAGTTTGGGGTTTGCCTCCCAGAAAATACCTTTATACAAATCAAGCGGCCAAAGACGGTTGCCGGTCTGTAAGCGCAGATCGTCCGGCAGGAATGGAAAGTGATGCAGATAACCCGTGCACATAATAATGGCGTCAATTTCCCTGCTACTGCCGTCCTTAAAGTGACAGGTATTTTTTTCAACCCGGGTCAGTAACGGCACCTCTTCCCAGTTATCAGGCCAATGAAAACCCATCGGTGCAGTGCGATGCGAGCAGGTGATAGAACGGGCACCGTATTTGTAACACTGTGAGCCAATATCCTCCGCAGAATAACTCGTACCGATAATGAGGAGGTCTTTATCCTTAAATTCCAGTGCATCACGAAAATCGTGAGCATGCATCACTCGTCCATTAAACGTTGCAAGACCCTCAAAGTCCGGCACATTCGGCGTTGAGAAATGCCCGCTAGCCACAATCACATAATCGAATTCTTCGGTATAGCTATGACCCTCGACCAGGTTCTGAACAGTAACCGAGAAATTATCCTTATCTTCGTTGTGCTGGACCCAACGGACTGGACTGGAAAAACGAATTTGACTTCGGACACCGGCTTTCTCAACACGGCCCTTGATATAGTCCCACAGCACCGCGCGTGGCGGGTAGGAGGCGATCGGCCGACCGAAATGCTCCTCGAAAGTGTAATCGGCAAACTCCAGGCACTCTTTAGGGCCGTTGGACCACAAATAACGATACATGCTGCAGTGCACCGGTTCACCGTGCTCGTCCGTACCTGTGCGCCAGGTATAGTTCCAGATTCCGCCCCAGTCGGCCTGTCGCTCGAAACAGACCACTTCAGGAACCTCGGCCCCTTTCTCGGCTGCCGACTGGAAGGCTCGCAATTGCGCCAGGCCGCTAGGCCCAGCTCCGATTACCGCTACTCGCTTCGCCATTTAACTTAACTCCTTCGATTCTCTAAATATTCCACGCTTAAACAGGCCATTTTAATCTCCGACCTTTGGGGTAGTCGCCCTTCTTCGAGCATTTCAGGTTTGCAGGGACCACCTTAATGGCTAGAAATACTCAAAGCAATGATTCGGCTACCAAATTTTACAAATTCACATTGATTGGGCCGCAAATGGTTGTCAGTTAGAAATATTATCTTGGTTGAATAGTCTTGGCCTTGAAATCTAAACTGTCTGGACTCACAGGGAAACCCGTTAACGCCGCTTCATGAACCTAAGCAACGGGCAGCGCAATAACCACCGGGCAACGGGCAGCGGGCAACGGGCAACGGGCAACGGGCGCAATACATCGCTGAACGATTAACTTAAGCTCGAAATAGCACTCGATAAGGCAGATATTATGGCAACAACAACGAAAGAAGGGTCGGGCATCTCCCGAAAGATCACCAGCCTCAACAGTTCTGTGTTTACCCCATATGATCTTGACGGGCCAGTCCAAAAAGACATGCACCTGTTGAATATCAGCTACGACCGTACCAGCGGGACTGGCTGGTATGTAATTCGGATGGACCCTGGGGCGGTCACAATTCCCCATCAACACAAAAAACTCGAGGAATTTCTCATCCTTGAGGGCGAGTTGATCGAAAATGACGGCACCGTTTTAACCACCGGCGACTTTGTCAGTTACCCGCCTGGCACGAGTCACAACTCAAGAACCCATACCGGATGCCTTCTCATCGCACTTGATCGAACACCCGAATGACGCTTCATCTGACAAAGGATCAAATAGACCGATTCAATACGGATGGATTTCTCATCGTTGAAGATCTGGTCGATAAGAAAACTGTTGTACAACTGCGGGAGCGATTCGGTCGCTTGTTTCAGGGGGATTTTCATACCGGAATCAAGCCTGATGAGGTGAACTGGCAGCAAGGAAAGAGCGATCCCCTGTTAACTCGCCAGATCTGCAACGCCTGGAAAGCCGACCCTTGGGTTGGGGCAACAGTGCTTCGTGAAGATCTCGGCAGGGCGATTGCACAGCTGGGGAGCTGGCCCGGCACGCGAATTGCACAAGACAATGTCATCAGCAAACCCCCAGGTGCGCGGGCGATCGGGTATCACCAGGACAACGCCTACCTCGGTTGGTACACCCCCCGTGAGATGCTGACGTGCTGGATCGCACTTGACGATGTCTCAAAAGAGAGTGGCACGCTTGAGTTGATCAAGGGATCACACCGATGGCACAGGCAGTTAAATCCCGAAGGCGAATTTCATGACCCATCCGATTATCAGAAAATCATGAAGAAAGCTGCCGACCGGGAGAAACAAGACACGCGCGTGACCTACGTTGAAGTACCGGCAGGAGGCGCCTCTTTTCACCACGGTTGGACCTGGCACGGTTCTGGAATCAACGGCTCGTCCATCGAGCGACGCGCCTTGGTGTTACACGGTATGCCTTCCAATGCACGATTTGTTCCAGGTCATCTGAGTGACGGAACAGGGCCGGTCTACGGCCGCTATAAACATCTTAATGACTGCGAGATAGACGAGAACTATTTCCCCATCTTATGGCAGCAGGAAGGATACCGGACTCCTGAACTTGAGGCGATCATATCTGCCGCTGCCGGGTAGCCCGTACCCCACCAGTCGAATCGACCCGGCAGACACAAACCTACCATCGTCCGCTCGACAAGCTCGATCGATACAAACTTCAATCGGATACGCTGCGAATATCGACATCACTTAGCAGGCGCCAGCGAACTCTCCACTGTTTAAGAAAGTCTTTTAATTTACACAATTGGCTATCACTCACTGCCAACTAACCAATTGTCGGTTTTCTGCGCCTTTAGAAATGTAGCTGCGATTCCTTGGTAATAGCGAGCTTGTGCCAGTTGAGTCGATAATCTTTTTCGTTAGGTCAGAAATGGTTTAACTCTTAGAGAGAAGGTTTCATATATTTTTCATACTCTTATCAGTTTATTCTTTTTAGTAATCTAGTTTCATTAAAACATTCCAAAACTGGAAATCCCGCAAAAAGTTAATGTAAAATGATTGTCCATCTGAGTCGATATCGGCGCAGGTGCACCAGCTTAACTCGGTGCGAAGTCATGCTCAGGAGGTACTGTTTCACTTCCGGCGACGTGGTGTACGCAGACCTGGATAGTGCATAGTGTCTCCCGACACTAACCCACAAAAAGGGAGTTATGCAATATGAGTCCTGAAGAACTAAGGGCGGTAATCGATGCCGCCGCAAACGCAAGCATGGAGGCCTATTACTGGTGGGCCACAGGCATAATGGTCTGCATTCACGCAGGCTTCATGATGTACGAAATGGGTCAGTCCCGAGTCCGCAATGTGCTCGCCTCTGGTGTCAAAAACATCCTGGCGTTTGCTTTTATCATTCCAACGTTCTTTTTGTTCGGCTGGTGGCTTTACTGGGCCTACGGCACCGGGAATATCTTCATTCCAGATGCTAGCGCAGAATTTGCGCAGTATTACGTGCCCTGGAGCGATGGCATGGGGCCGAACCTGCAAGACCAAGCCTCGGGTGTTTTCTGGGCGGCATTTGTGCTGTTCTCCGCGACCACGGCGTCGATCGTTTCTGGTTCTGTCATTGAGAGAATTCGAATCAGTTCCTGGATAATCCTCGCAACGCTGGTCGGATCGGTGGTGTGGATTATTGCCGCTGGGTGGGGTTGGTCCGCCGGTGGCTGGCTGGTCACCGATTGGGGTTATCACGACGTCGGCGCCGCTGGGGTGGTGCATATGATCTCTGGCTTCTTTGCGCTGGGCGTACTGATCAACCTGGGACCACGGGTCGGGCGCTTTAACGCCGATGGATCAGCCAATGATCTGCCCGGGCATAGCATACCAATGACCATCGCCGGACTGATGATCATCATCATTGGGTTCTTCGGTTTTCTCGGCGCTTGTCTTCTCTACCCCGCTCCGATGGCTGGCTCTACTGCTGATGCGGGCTGGCTTACTATCTACGGAGGCCCGGCTACGCTTTCATCGTTTGCCTTTAACACGCTGATGAGTTTTGCCGGTGGCATCATAGGGGCGTACTTCATCACCAAAGATCCCTTCTGGATGATGTCAGGCGCACTGGCAGGAATCTTCTGCGCAGCGGCGGGCCTGGACCTTTGGTACCCCGGCACTGCGTTTGCGCTTGGGTTCCTGGGTGGTGTCGTCATACCTTACGCTCACAAAATGATCACCAGTTGGGGCATCGACGACGCGGTGGGCGCAGTCTCTGTACATGGTGTCTGCGGTTTGATTGGCGTTTTGGCGGTAGGCGTACTGCTAGGTGGCTACCCACCCCTTACTGAGGGCGGGGAGACTATAAGCTTCACCGGGCAACTGGTTGGCGCGATCGCCATGGGACTGGGAGGCTTTATTCCAGGCTACGTTGTATCGTGGATCCTGAATAAATGCGGAATCCTCAGAACCTCAGACGCGGTACAGCAGATCGGTGTCGATGCAGAAATACCGGTGGCTGCCTATCCTGAGAATATGCAATCCCGCGACTACAGCTGACATTTAACGGATTAACAAATAAACAGGAGCAACAACCATGTTTGATTCAAGTCCAATTGAGTCGTGGGAAGGCGCAGGTGCTGTGTTCAATAGCGCCGGCGGCGGCAATGTGTGGATCTGGGTAGTAATCGCAGCAGCGCTATGCATTATCCCGATTATCTCCGCGATTCGCCACGAAAACGAGATTGAGAATAAGCACGGCTAAGTCGATCAGACTCAGCTAGCTTTGATGATTGGAAACGGCCTGATGGAAACCATCAGGCCGTTTTTTTTCACTTCAGTGCCCATAATGCGACCGCCAGCGCTTAACAGCTTTTGCCTTAGCTACTAGCGTCGCTTTTTTCCGGTTTGGATTAATATTTTGATAGCGACTACGGCTCATATCCTTGAACCCGGCCTATGGCAGGCAGACCCCTACCTCGAGCGCTATACCGTCCGCGGGGGCGGCTCGATCGTTTTTGAGCTTTTTTACGATGATTCAATCACGATTATCGACCCAGAAGGATCTCAACCCGGCGAGCTCATCGCTTTTGACAAAAACGGTGAACCTGATTGCGCCGGATTATCGGACGATGAACCGCTTTCGGCATCAGGCTTTCAGCAAACCATATCTGTGCAGAACGACAGCTCTCAACAACTTCTTGAAGGATTAAAGCGACGTAACATTAATCCGTCCCAGGCAAAGGCCTTGCCTCTTTTCGGTACCGAAACACCTCCTGGCGCAGCGGTGAACTACACCGCGGGCAAAGACCTGCTCTGTATCGTTTGCGCCCCCGGCAAGTCGATGGCCGTAGATGAGCAAACGCCTCCCACCTCGTTGGTGGTTCAAGTCCAGCGCAGCCGTCAACGGGATCTGCGCGAACCTCCATTGCCAGAGCCACTGGCCGAGCCGCGTTTGGAGCTGCGAATCGATCGCTGCACGGCCAGTCAGTACACCGTGCATGCTGGAGAATATATCCAGATCATCGATGTGGCAGGGCGTGAGTGCTCTGACTTTTTAGCCTTTTCCCGCGCAGCGCTCGATCGAGGTCAAGAACGCCATATCGACATGACCACCACCCGCACCCTGGTGGGTGCCGGGTACCCGGGCCCGGGCCTTTATGCCAAGTACTTCGATCGCGATATGCAGCCGCTGGTCGAAGTCGTTCAAGATACTTGTGGGCGCCACGATACCTTTGGGCTCGCCTGTGCCGCCAAATACTATGAGGACCAAGGCTACTTTGGCCACCCGAACTGCTCGGACAACCTTAACCAGACTATGGCGCCCTTCGGCGTCAGGCCACGCCGCGGCTGGGAGGCAGTCAACTTTTTCTACAACACCGGTATCGACGAGCACAACGTACTTTTCTTAGACGAGCCCTGGTCACGGCCTGGCGACTATGTCCTGCTTAGGGCCATGACAGATCTCGTCTGCGCATCGACAGCCTGCCCGGACGATACCAGTGCTGCCAACGGCTGGAACCCAACCGACATTCACGTCCGCATCTATACTCCGGAGAAGGCCTTTTCACGGGCCATTGCATACAGAATGACAGCAGACGCCGAAACCCAACTGACGCGCGAGACCGGTTTTCACCCTCGCACAGCCCAACTCACCCGCAATTTCACTGAGTACCGGGGGTTTTGGCTCCCCACTATATTTAATAACGCCGGCGCGATCGATGAGTACTGGGCCTGCCGGGAAAAAGCCGTGGTCATGGATCTCTCCCCGCTTCGAAAGTTCGAGGTGCTTGGGCCCGACGCGGAGACACTGATGCAGACAGTGCTGACCCGCAACGTGCGGCGCATGGCTATCGGGCAGGTGGCATACACCGCCATGTGCTACCCCCACGGCGGCATGATTGATGACGGCACCGCTTTGCGATTAGGCCCTGACAACTTCCGCTGGATCGGCGGCGATGACTACAGCGGTTTGTGGCTGCGTGAACAGGCACAGAAACTTGGCTTGAAAGTGCTGGTTAAATCATCCACAGATCAGTTACATAACGTCGCTGTTCAAGGCCCCAATAGTCGGGATATTCTTAAGCAGATCATCTGGACACCGCCGGCACAACCCACAGTAGAGGAACTCGGCTGGTTTCGCTTTACCATAGGCCGACTTAGCGATATGCACGGCCTCCCGGTCATGGTGTCGCGCACCGGCTATACCGGCGAGTTGGGTTTCGAGATATTCTGTCACCCCGATGATGCCTGCGCCGTGTGGGATGCCGTATGGGAGGCAGGCCTACCCTACGGCTTGACACCGCTTGGCCTGGAGGCGCTCGACATTTTGCGCATAGAGGCTGGATTAATCTTCGCAGGTTATGAATTTTGCGATCAGACCGATCCCTTTGAGGCGGGCATTGGGTTTACCGTACCTTTGAAATCCAAGGAGGATGACTTCATTGGGCGCGAGGCCCTGGTTCAGCGCAAGGCCAATCCGCAACGCCAACTGGTGGGCTTAGAGCTTGCAGGCAATGAGCCGGCAGCTCATGGTGACTGCGTCCGTGCAGGCCGAGCCCAGATTGGCGTTGTCACAAGCGCAGCACGCTCACCCATTTTGCGCAAGAACATCGCGCTTTGTCGTATCGATTCTCAGCATGCTGAGATAGGCACCAAGGTTGAAGTGGGCAAGCTTGACGGGCATCAGAAACGCATTCCAGCCGTTGTCGTCCCCTTCCCCTTTTACGATCCGAAAAAAGAACGCGTCAGAGCATAGTTAACGCTCTGTAACCTTCGTCCCATCGACATCCGTCATTGCGCCTGGCGTCGTCCAGGCCAAGATGGGGAAAACATCGTCGTTTTAAGGGATTTTGCCTGCCGAACTAAGCTTCGACAACGATCAGAAGGGCTGCCGGAAGCCCAGTTGGCCTGTGATTCCAATCAAATTGGTGTGGATTTGGTTTCGGGGCTATCCAGGTAACTGGACTAAACTAGAGTTGGTACGTAAGGAAAGGCCAAACTCATGACAAACAAATGAGAAGTATCGCTTCAAAAAACGAATGGCTGCACACTGACAGGGCCCTGGTAAAGCAGATTTATCTTTTTTAAACCAGTGCCGCTTGTTCACGATTCTGACACTCAAGACTAAGGAGGGAGAAAATATGTTAAAAACATTAATAAAAGTTGCTGCTATTGTATCGGTACTAGTTATCAGTCCTATAGCAAAAGCCGCAGATCCAATAAGAATTCCAGTATTAAACTGGTCCAGCCAGATTGTTATGGCTAACGTGATGGCTCAAGTATTTGAAGAAATGGGTCATACAGTGGAATTAGTTCCAGCTGAATCCGCTTCAAGATATGAGGCCGTTAGGATCGGAGATCTTCACGTAGCTCATGAAACTTGGGAGTCAACAATGGCGATCCCATTTTATGAAGCCATGGACAAAGGTGGCTTGATTGACGCTGGTAGCCACGACTTAATAACATTTGAGGAAATGGGAATTCCAAATTGGGTTATTGATGACGGACTATGCCCTGGTTTACCAAGTTGGGAAGCTCTAAAATCTCCTGATTGTGCAAAGAATTTTGCAACAGCTGATTCAGAAGGAAAAGGTCGTTGGTTAGAAGGACCTCAGGAATGGCATGGAGATGTTATGCCTAATAGACTTAAAGGTTTAGGTATAGATGGTTTATGGACAGTAAAATTTGCAGGCAGCGCCAGTGCTCTATGGGCTGAATTAGAAGCGGCTAAAAAAGAAGGTCGTGGAACAGTTATCTTTAACTGGTCTCCAAACTTTACTGATGCAGCCGGTTTTACATTTATTGACTTTCCACCTTATTTCGAAGGGTGCCGACTAGAAAATGGTGGAACTCTAGAGACTACTGGCTGTGGCTCTCCAAAAGGTTGGCTTAAAAAAGCCGCGTATATCAAGTTCCCACTAACTCACCCAGATGCGTATAAGTTCTATACAAAAATGGCTTTTAATGCGCCTCAAATCGGTGAGATGGCCAATAATGTTGACAACCTGGGTATGAGTCATGCTGATGCTGCAACTGCATTTATTGCTAATCACAGAGCTCAGATAGATCTTTGGAAGAATTGATTTAGAAGTTGTTTGACTAAAAATCCTCCCTGATTCAGGGAGGATTTTTTTTGCCAGTATTAAAAGTGAATCTGTTTATTTTTGGTAATCAAGAATTAAGTTCTTAGAAATGACTCAAGGTAAAAGAGATTCTCAAACATTCCAAAACACAGGATACATAGCCATCGTCTATCAAAGTGCGTCAATTGACACGAGTTGGGACGCGCTTTTTGAACCCCGCCGCTGCGCCACCACCTCTGAGCCAACAAATCATCTGACCGATACTAGGCTGAAGAGTCTTGATCACGGATTCCGGGTCAGGTGCCAGACCTTTTCCAGAGGCAAACATCTCGGATGAACTGTCTAACAAATGTTTCTTTTGCTTCGAAATCACTTTGGTAATAACGCCAAATCTCTACGATAGCTCATTCGATGTTTCATCGGCCTTGATTGCGGTAAAAGGAACTTTGGCTTAAAACCTGGAGAATGATTCCTACGTTTTTGCTCATGATATGTTACCTTCTGTTTTAATATACTGATACACAGAAGTTATCTACTCACTTTGACCGGCCACCCGCCGCAACCATGGGGTACAGTTCAAACAACAACGTGCTGGAGTGGCAAAATTTCGATCGGTAGAACCGGATGTTTGGTTTTTGGACGAGCCTTTGTCAGCCCTTGATCCTTTAGCAAAAAACAAAATGCGAGATGAGTTCTGAAGTTCGCGAGGAATGCTTTATAAAACAATAATGAATGTTTGTTACTCATGATCTTGATGAGACTCCTCGTTTAACTGATCGCATAGCAAAAATGAAAGATAGACTCCCCCAATCGAAATAGCTCCCCATCAATTAAAACAGTAGAGATGGACTAACGGCAATTGACCCTAGTAGCTATGAAATAACTGAATCTCTCGATCCCGTAATGATTAAGTGTACAAGTTTTATTTGGCCCATCTAAGACCAATTAATAAAATGCTCAGTTATTTAAAAACCTCTAGACCGACGCAATTCGGGATTTTAGTTTTAATTTTTTTATTTTCTTATTTTGTAGTACCCCAATCTGAAAATAGTTATCTTTGGAGATTACCGCCCCTATTAAAAGACTTTCCTCTATGGATTAATACCCTGCTTGATAATTTGATGTTCAAATGGTTTACCGTTGATATATGGGACCCAGTTTGGAAAGACTATGAAGAAAAAACTATTTTTAGAATAATTACGCGAGCAATAGGCAGCTCAGTTTTATTCATAATCATTTTTATTAGGGAAATCTTTCTTGGAGGAGCACAAACGTTAGGGGTACTCTTTAACGATACGTGGATCGACGCTAATAAATGGTTTTCTTGGCCTGCTCTACCTTGGACTGCTGTAGTAGCTGGCGCTTCAATTTTAGGATATCAACTTCAAGGTATTCGTTTAGCCTTGCTTGCAGGAATAGGATTTGCGTATCTTTCTATTTTTGGGCAATGGCAGCCCTCTATGCAAACCCTTTCTTTTGTTCTTGTATCCGCGCCTGTTTGTTTCGTTTTCGGATTAGGTTTTGGAATATGGGGATATCTAAATAAGACTGTAGAGAAAGCGCTTCAGCCAATATTGAATTGTATGCAGACCTTGCCTCATTTTTCCTATTTAGTTCCGATTATGGTTCTTTTTGGTGTTGGAGATCACGCCGGAGCTATTGCTACCATTATCTTTGCAACTCCACCCATGATAAGGCTAACCATTCTTGGGTTAAGAAAAGTATCTCCGGATATTGTTGACTCAGGTTTAATGAGTGGATGTAATAAATTTCAATTGTTATTTAGAGTTCTAATTCCAACGGCGAGAAGAGATATTTTAATTGGAGTTAATCAAGTCATAATGCAGTGTCTTGCAATGACTACGATTGCAGCCTTCATTGGCGCTAAAGGCTTAGGATTTAATTTAAAGGTTGCGTTAAATTCACTGGAAATTGGGAAAGCTTCAGAAATTGGACTGTGTGTCGTATTAATAGCAGTAATCCTAGATAAATATTCTTTAGCGTGGGCCAACAAACAAAAAGATTATTTTGCGAATTTAAATTTTTATCAAAAAAATAGATCTTACATAGCATTTATTCTTTTAACGCTTTTGGGAATTATTTTATCTTACTTAGGAACTCTATACTTCAAAGGCAGCATCAACTACTTATACTATGTTCCTTTTAATAAGGGTTTTACTATTTCTCCTTTTATAGACGCTGGTATTGATTGGATTTGGGAGACATTCTTTGTTTACTTAAATGCATTTAATGTTTGGTTAATAACTTCAGTCCTAGTGCCAATGAAAAACGCCTATTTAGGCATGCCTGTCATTTCAACGTTTATTATTGTAATGGGTGCAGGGTATATAGTTGGAGGTGTAAGATCAGCTGTAATAGTTGGCAGCCTAATCTTATTTATTGCGCTTTCCGAATATTGGGACAGAGCATTAATTACTGCTTACATGGCAACTTTTGCTGTTTTTATATCTGCTTTTTTAGGAGTAGTCGTTGGATCTATTTGTGCCCAAAATAGTTTTGCTAGCAAAACTATCCTTTCAATTTGTGATTTCTTTCAAACATTCCCATCTTTTATTTATCTGATTCCTGTAATCCTACTTTTTGGAATCACAGACACATCCGTTATGATAGCTGCGATTGTTTATGCGGTGATTCCGGCCACTAGATACACTGTAGAAGGCCTTAATAGTGTTCCATTATCATTGCATGAAGCAGGAACGATGTCAGGAGTATCACGATTGCAAAGATGGACTAATATCGAGCTACCTCTCGCGTTCCCCCACATCATGTTAGGAATAAATCAAACGGTTATATTCGCATTATTCATGGTAATACTTGGTGCATTAATTGGGACAATAGACCTAGGTCAAATAATTATGGGCGCATTGTCAAAAAAAGGTGGTGCGGGTATCGGTTTGACCTTAGGTATATTTGTATCCTTTATGTGTTTAGCAGTAGATAATTTAATTCGAACCTGGGCGGATGAAAGGAAAAAACTTTTGGGAATAGATTAGTCCAGCCTGCGAAAAGACTATCACCTAAAATGGAGCGCCATAAGCAGTGCGAGAATGCCACTGATTTACTGTTTGATTGAAATCCATTCAACGACCTAGCATAAATCCTGATTCTTCAGGCCATAAAATCTCAAAGCTTTCGCAAACTCGATAGGTTTAGTTAATCTTTCAAAAGGGGCTCTTGCCGTAGCTTTTTTGAGGTCTTCACAACCTTGATGCCGAAGATTTCATCTTTGTCGTGTTTCCTTCTTATACCGATGGTTGCAGAAAAGTGGATCGTGGCGATGGCAGTCGCGGTTCGCCCGAGGGTTGGTAGGAGAAAGCGGCTAACTGCAAATTTCCGGAAACCCATCCAACTGCCTGCAAGGCGTTCTCAAAGATGTCTTCAGCACTCCGAATATCGGCTAAATGGCTGCGTTGGTAGGCATTGAAAAACTGAGCCACGAGGATGCCCTCAAGAACTGGCTGGCCACGTAGATGGGTAAAAACCTTTCACTCAAATATAAGGCGGTAGACCCCCTAAACCTCTCCCTTGCCTTTAAATGGCTGGGGAGAGGTTTGTTTTATTTTGGTGTTTCCTAGCAAAGTAATACGATTACCCTTAACATGTATCAAAGGACTAATCGGGAATTAAATTGTGCCCTCCAGCATAGCGCCAACTAACAAGGAACAACCTGTCATCCTGTGTGATTCGGTTTTTAAAATATTTGGCCCCAACGCAAAGAAGATGCTTGCGGACGTACAGGGCAATGTAGACGCCAAAGCTTTCCAAGATGCCGGCTGCATCGTTGGTGTGAACAATGCGTCTTTTGAGGTTTTCAAAGGAGACATGCTCGTTGTTATGGGCCTATCTGGCTCAGGGAAATCGACACTCCTTCGCTGTATATCAAAGTTGACCGACGCTACTGCCGGAAATATTTATATAGACGGGCAGGATTTGCTGGCGATGAACAATAAGCAACTCATCGAACTTCGTCGAAACAAAATGGGCATGGTCTTTCAGAGTTTTGCCTTGTTGCCCCACAAAACCGTTCTTGAGAATATTGCCTTCCCCTTACAGGTAAAAGGAGGCAGCACGCAGGACAGTATTAAAAAGGCAATGGAGATGGTCGAACTTGTAGGTCTTGGCGGGCGAGAAAATTATTTCCCTAGACAATTGTCGGGAGGGCAGCAGCAACGGGTCGGGATCGCACGGTCGCTTGCGATCGAACCTGATATTTGGTTCTTAGATGAACCATTCTCGGCTTTAGATCCACTGATTCGAAAAGAGATGCAAGATGAATTTTTGAGACTACAGGGGGTTCTGAATAAAACGATTTTGTTTGTCACGCATGATTTTGATGAGGCGCTTCGCCTTGCCGATCGTATTGCGATTATGAAAGACGGCGTCATTGAGCAGTTAGACACCCCGGCCAATATCGTACTCAATCCGGCGACTGAATATGTCCACAAATTTACCGAAGAAGTCCCAAGGGAAAAGGTGCTCAAAATAGAAGCCGTAATGGATCCGGTCGACTCCTCGGAAAATATCGGAGATCTACGGGTTTCGAAAGACGCCATCATTGAAACCGTAGCCGAAGCAGTGCTCAGCGAGTCAAAGGTGGTGTCAGTTGTAGATGCCAATAATCGAGTCGTTGGGAACTTGCACCCTTCTAAAGTGATTACCGTACTCTTTGGGGGCAGCACCAAGCATTCGAGCTAACGACGGCTCTACGATGACTCCTCTTCCAACAAAGCCATCCTGAACTGCTTCAATTTGCATTACTGTCGGTTTGATTTGCTTTGCTGTGTTTTTTTATCAGCCCGTCAGACACCAATATTTTCTGGCGTCCGCCGCCGTTGATCAGATTATCCGAACCTGGACCAACGATAGAAAGAAGGTACTTGGATTGCCGTAGTAAACATCGCCTTTGTTAACAGACACTAGTCCCCCAAGTAGGCTCCCTTGAATGTGACTGACTTATGCACCAAGTAAAAACGCCAGCGGTGCTAGCGTTTTTATCCAAGCCTCGATAAAGCGAACACTACCCAAAGCCCTAGAATAACCCCTCGATCTCCCCACCTTCGTTAACGAAGATGTTGTTGGCCGCCGGGGTTCGCGGCAATCCGGGCATCGTCATAATCTCGCCGCAAATAGCCACTATAAATTCGGCCCCGGCAGACAAGCGCAACTCTCTAATGGGGACCACGTGACCGCTTGGAGCGCCGAGCAGGTTGGGATCTGTGGAGAAACTGTATTGTGTTTTGGCCATACAGATCGGGAAATGACTGTATTTCTCCTCAAACTCGTCAAATTGACCTCGAACCTTTTTGTCTGCGATGATGTCATCAGCACCGTAAATGTTGCGGGCCACGGTGCGAGCCTTTTCCCATAAGGACAAGTGATCCGGGTAAAGTGGACGAAACTGTGAACTCCCCGAGTCGGCAAGGTCGGCAACATGCTGGGCCAATCCCTCGGTACCAGCGCCGCCATCGGCCCAGTGATTGCATTCAAACACCTCGACACCAAATTCCCTGCAGTAGTCTCGTATCGCATCAATCTCAGCGGATGTGTCCGCCGTGAACTTATTGATTGCGACCACCGTGGGGACTCCAAATTGCCCAATATTACGAAGATGGCGTCCCAGGTTCTCAAGACCGTCTACCAATGCGCCGACGTTCTCGGCACTAAGGTCAGCCTTGGCGACCCCACCATGCATCTTAAGCGCTCGAGCGGTTGCCACCAGCACAACAGCATCCGGTTTCAGACCCGCTTTGCGGCACTTGATATCAAAGAACTTCTCTGCGCCAAGGTCCGCACCGAATCCAGCCTCGGTCACCACATACTTCGCCAACTTGAGTGCAGTCTTGGTCGCTCGAACTGAGTTACAGCCATGAGCAATATTGGCAAACGGCCCTCCATGAATGATGGCGGGGTTGTTTTCCAGTGTCTGAACCAGGTTTGGCATAAATGCATCGCGCAGCAGAGCGGTCATGGGTCCTTGCGCTTTGAGGTCGCGGGCATGAACCGGCTCGCGGTCGCGGGTGTAGCCAACAATGATATTAGCCAACCGCCTCTGCAGGTCAGTCAAATCTTCAGCCAAGCAAAATATTGCCATAATCTCTGAGGCAACGGTAATGTCAAAGCCGCCTTCCCGGGGAAAGCCATTGGCAACGCCACCCAACGCCACCGTTATCTGGCGAAGTGCCCGGTCATTCATGTCGACAACCCTTCTCCAGGTTATCCGTCGCTGATCAATGCCGAGTTCGTTACTCCAGTAAATATGATTTTCAATCAACGCCGACAACAAGTTGTGAGCCGCACCGATCGCATGAAAATCTCCGGTAAAGTGCAGATTGATATCTTCCATGGGGACCACCTGGGCATAGCCACCACCCGCGGCGCCGCCTTTCATACCGAAACAAGGTCCTAGTGATGGTTCCCGCAAACAGATCAAGGCATCTTTCCCAATCCGGTTCAGGCCATCACCCAGGCCCACAGTCGTTGTGGTTTTACCCTCGCCTGCCGGAGTCGGCGATATTGCCGTTACCAGTATCAGTTTGCCGTCAGGGCGATCACTCAAAGATCCAATAAACTCATTACTGATCTTGGCCTTGGTGGGGCCATAGTTGAGTAATGAGTCAACCGGAATGCCAAGCTTGTCACCGATTTCACCGATCGGACGGATTTTCGCCTCACGGGCAATATCAATATCGCTGGGAACACTAGCCATGGGATTTCCTTTTAAATGTTTAGTTAAAGATGGTTACTTAAGTGCTCGGTATACGAGCTTTGCAATCGTCGGGCAGCGATTAGTGTATTACGCATCAGAACAGCCACCGTAACTGGCCCAACCCCGCCCGGTACGGGCGTAATCCAGCCCGCCACCCGGCGACAAGCGTCGTAATCGCAGTCTCCAACAACCTGGATGTTGCCTTTGGAATCTTTAATCTGGTTGATGCCGATATCCACCACCACAGCGCCGGGCTTGAGCATTTCGCCTTTCACCATCCCAGGTTTTCCGACCGCAACAAATACCGCATCGGCCCGGCGTGTGTGGACGGCCACCTCGCGGGTGAGGTGATGGCAGACGGTTACAGTTGCCCCTTCGGCCATCAACAAAAAGGCGATAGGCTTGCCTACAATCTCAGAGTGCCCAATAACGGTTACTTCCAAACCCTCCAGCGATATCCCAGTCTGTCTAAGTAACTCCACGGCCGCCATCGCAGTGCATGGGCCGAGCTCGAGATTTCGGTACACAATGTTACCAATGGAGGCGGGATGCATGCCCTCGACATCCTTTAATGGATGAATGGCTGATTGAAGCTCTTGGATTGGTAGCCCATCGGGAATCGGGCGTTGCAGGATGATCCCGGTCACTCGCGGGTCAGCGTTTAAATTCAAAATGACCGCATGCACTTCGCCTGCTGAGGTATCTGCTGGAAAGCGTTTCTGCTCAAACTCGATCCCAACCTTTTGAGCACTTCGTTGCTGGTTGCGGATGTAAAGATTAACCGCTGAGTCATCACCGATACGGATAGAGATCAGGCGTGGCTGCCAGTTTGCAGCGACCAAATCCTGAACTCCTACAGTAACCTCTGCGAGCATAGTCGCCGCCACCGCTTTTCCATCGATATCACGATAATCAATTGTCATCGCCTGAGGTCACTGTCTCCCCTAGAGCCTAAAGGTTAAAAAATTCGCGCTGCACAAGCACCGCCCGCGGAACTTAACAAGGCGCTATCCGAGCCCCTAATGGTGTAAGTGCAAACATCAACGTAGTCAAGGGAGGGCAAATGATATTTGCGCGACCCGACTATGCTCCCCTGTACGCGCCAACGATCCAACAGTTTAGACGCACCGGCGCGGCTGTCAAAAAGGCGGCTCTTATTGCATCATAGCCACTTGCCCGTGATCAGGACCTTACCAGGGCCCGTGGTGCCGAATTAGCGCTGGCGCACAAACATGTTGGGCAACTAAAACTTAGCGTAAGCCTTTCTGAGATCGACCATTGGATGGCGCGAGGACATCTGAAACTTGATCAGAAGTTCCCGGGCAATCATATCCCGCTCCTGCTGATTGTCTGGCAGTTCCATTTCTTCAGGCACAGTCACCCAACCGTTTATATTGCGATCAAACACCGCCGCGCGACTTTCTTCGTAACCCATATGCACGTCTTCCAACCAGTTGAGATCTTTCCAATTCATTTTTTCGATATAGGACTTCAAAAACGGCGTCAACTGGTCGTAATCCGGAACCAGATTCACATCGTAGCGATACCCGATGTGCTGTCCTATAGTCTGCTCACGCTCGGAATCAAGTCCATCACCCTTGATGAAATGATCAATATCTTTTTCGTATGCCATTACGCTCTCCTTAAAACCGGGTCATATCGGGACGACCGACCGTGTGCTGCGAGCCCGCCAGCGGGACCTGAGCCAGGGCCGAAGCCTCCATCGTCAAAGCGGCAAGGTCTTCAGGCTCTAATGAATGCACATTGGTCTTACCGCAAGCCCGCGCCAGCATCTGACACTCAATAGTCAGTGTGTGCAGGAAGTTATACACCCGCTCGGCAGCATCATCAGGATTCAGTCGTTTGCGCAACTCAGGATCCTGCGTGGCAACGCCGACGGGGCAACGGCCGGTATGGCAGTGATAACAATAACCCGCTTCTACGCCCATTTCTTTTTCATAATCGGCTTCTGGGATATCTTTGTTGCAGTTCAATGCCATCATGGCCGAGTGTCCGATCGCGATTGCATCTGCACCAAGGGCTAAGGCCTTTGCCACATCGCCGCCATTGCGGATACCGCCGGCGTAGACCAGCGAGATTTCGCCGGATTTACCGACATCGTCAAGCGCCTGTCGGGCCTGGCGGATCGCGGCTATACCAGGCACGCCGGTCTCTTCGGTTGCCAGATGCGGTCCCGCACCAGTTCCCCCTTCCATACCATCCATATAGATAGAATCTGGATCAGTCTTGGCCGCCATACGCACATCGTCATAAACCCGCGCTGCGCCTAATTTCAGCTGGATAGGAATTTCCCAGTTGGTGGCTTCTCGAATTTCCTGAATCTTCAACGACAGGTCGTCCGGGCCCAGCCAGTCTGGGTGGCGAGCCGGTGATCGTTGGTCTATTCCGGCGGGGAGCGAGCGCATCTCTGCCACTTGATCAGTGACTTTTTGCCCCATCAGATGGCCGCCCAGACCGACTTTACAACCCTGGCCAATAAAAAATTCACATCCATCAGCCAAACGAAGGTGGTGCGGGTTAAACCCGTAGCGGGACTGGATGCACTGGTAGAACCATTTCTCGGAATAGCGCCGTTCATCAGGGATCATACCGCCCTCCCCCGAACAAGTCGCGGTACCGGCCATGGTGGCGCCGCGGGCCAGTGCGGTTTTTGCCTCGTAGGACAAAGCGCCAAAACTCATGCCGGTAATGTAGATGGGAATATCCAACTCCAATGGCCGCTTGGCACGAGGTCCAATAACGGTTTTAGTCAGGCATTTTTCCCGGTAGCCCTCGATGACAAAACGGGTCAGAGTGCCAGGCAAAAAGGTCAAGTCATCCCAACTGGGAATCTTCTTGAAAAGCGAAAATCCCCTCATCCGGTAACGACCAAGCTCCGCTTTGATGTGGATATCATCCATCACCTCGGGCGGAAACATGAAACTGTGACCGATGAGATCCCTATTTCTTTTAGATGTCATAATCTTTCCTCGTGCTGCAATTTACAGAACCAATTTCTTCTCGGTCGGCTCAAGGTTGTCGTAGTTCCATAATTGTTTTCCTGAAACAATCTTGGTCATATTTTCCACTCCGTTCGCCACCTCCAGCCCATACTGGCCCAGTTTGCGCGAAAGCCAGTGGCAATCGAGGTCGCTCATCTCGCCCTCGACCGCATCAACGCCAAGATCAGCAATCTTTCCACCAACATAGATTGTGCCGTCATACATGGAATCGCCAAGATTCTTGCCCGCGTCGCCCAGCACGACCATACGACCACGTTGCATCATAAAGCCGGAAAACGCCCCGGTCCGGCCACCTACAATAATTGTCCCGCCTTTTTGGTCAATGCCTGTCCGACTGCCCACATCTCCCTTACAGACCAGATCACCACCGCGGATGGCGGCGCCAAATGTTGACCCCGCGTTCTTTTCAATAACGACCTGGCCCGCCATCATGTTCTCAGCACAAGACCAGCCTACACGGCCACTGATCGTCACATTGGGGCCGTCAAGCAGTCCACAACCAAAATATCCCAGGCTGCCCTCAAAATGAAGATTCAACCGGCTGAGGATACCGACTCCCAGAGAATGCTTTGCCCCCGGGTTGAGCACCGTGATCGTTCCGTAGCCCTCAGACATCAGTCGACGGATTTCCTGGTTTACCTGCCGCTGATCGAGCGGTTCGGCATCAATTTCAGCGGCCCGTGAGAAGTCGACTTCAGAAGCCCAGGGGTAGACCAGGTTATCGGACTCTTCGGCCGAAAAGACCGTCTGTTGAGTGCGCCCAGTTAACTCCTCCGTGTGCATCCCCAATTCATGGGATTCGTGTGTGCGGTCTAGCTCTGCCATACCATCACCTCTCCTTCATAAGGGTCATAAGTATCAATTTCGTGCGGAAAGACGCTACGGATTGCGACTTCCTCCGAGGCTAAGGCAACGAAGTCGTCGCTTTCGTAAAGCACCATTGGCTTGGCGGCCATCACATCTTTTGCCATGCCCAGTGTGTCTGCGGTCGCCACTACGTAAGTAAATACACCGTCGAGCTCGTCAACGGAGCGATGCATGGCAGCTTCAAGATCGTCACCACAATTCATGCGATCAGCGATGTAAACAGCGATCAACTCGGAGTCGCAATTGGACATGAAACGGTGGCCACCGCGCTCGAGTTTGCGCCGGAAGGCCCAGTAATTCGTTAGCTGCCCATTGTGGACCACTGCGATGTCATTGAACGGATATGCCCAATAGGGGTGGGCCGATCGAATGTCGACATCAGACTCGGTTGCCATACGAGTGTGGCCTATCGCGTGGGTGCCCTGGAAGGTGCCCAAGTCATACTGACCCGACACGGTAGTTGCATCACCGAGGTCTTTGACCAGCTCCAACGCATTACCGATGGATAGAATTTCCGCGCCCTCCACATCTTCAACATAATCCGCCAGCTTTTTCATGTCGCCGTCGTAAGAGATCAAGTAGCGGTAGGCATACTCGGTAGCATCATCATCTTGCACCTTACGCGCCCCCAACTCGCCCAGTCGACGGTCTACCTCAGCTCTACGCTCCTTGACCTGATCATGGATTTTGAAGCCTTTACGCATATCTTCCTGTTCAGCGACCTTAAACCGCAAAATATATTCGCCTTCGCGGGGATTGCCATACAGTGCAAATCCCGTTGAGTCTGGACCACGATGCTTAAGGGACTGCAGCATGGCCGTAAGCTCACTGCCGATATCACTGCTCTTTCCCCTGTGTATTAAACCGGCTATCCCGCACATAGGGTCGTACCCTCCATTACTTGAATTAGTGAAACAAACTTTGGCAGGCCGCGGGCCGCACTTAGCGTCCCGCCTCGGCCCGGCGTGCCGGTCAGGGCAGGCAGTCCAGATAGGTCTCCATATCCCACTCGGTTGTGGTATGCATAAAACGCTCCCACTCGTCGCGCTTGTAATGCTCGAATACCTTGTACATTTCACCAGGCATCGATGATTTAATGACTTCGTCATTCGCCAATTGTTCAAGCGCGTCGCCGAGCGACATCGGCAATTTCTTGACTTCTTTACCTGCGTCAATCGCCTCATAGATATTGCGTTCTTCGGCTTCACCGGGATCCAGATCGTTGTCGATACCGTCGTCGAAAGCTTTCAGCAACCCGGAACCCATCAGGTAAGGATTCACCATCGAATCAACCGAGCGGTACTCGAATCGGCCTGGTGCAGATACACGCAATGCACAGGTGCGGTTCTGATAACCCCAGTCAGCAAAGATTGGCGCCCAGAAGCCTGTATCCCAAAGACGGCGGTAGGAATTAACCGTGGAAGAACCGATCGAAGTCAGCGCACCGAGGTGTTTGATAACGCCGCCGATAGACTGCAAACCAATCGGGCCGGGGGCGCGCTCGTCAATCGATGGGTCGGGCATGAAGGTATTCTCGCCGCCGACCCGGTAGCTAAAAGCCCCTTCCATGCCGGGTAAGGAATCAAGCCCGAGCGTATTGACCACATCTTCACCGCCGCGCCATAGCGACATATTATGGTGACAGCCTGAGGCCGATACACCCATGAATGGTTTCGACATGAAACAGGCGATCAAGTTATCCTCGCGAGCAACCTGCGCACAGATCTGGCGGTAAGTGGTCAGCCGATCCGCATTACGCAGCACATCATCGAACTGGGTATTCAACTCGAGCTGCCCGGGCGCATCTTCGTGATCGCCCTGGATAATATCGAGGCCCATTTGTTGCGAATACTCTATAACCTTCATGAAAGTGGGGCGAAGCTCTTCGAACTGATCAATATGATAGCAATTGGGTTTTGTCACACCACCGTTCGGCTTACCATCATCACCGCGCTTCAGCCACATCATCTCAGGCTCAGTGCCACAGCGCATATCCAGTCCATGCTTATCCTGGAATGCGTTGTGAATGCGGCGCAAATTACCACGGCAATCCGAAGTTAATGCACCACCCGGATTCTCGCGCTCCTCGCGATTGCGAAACAGGGTACAAAATACACGGCCGACCCGCTTGTCCCAAGGCAATTGACAAAAAGTTTCGGGGTCCGCAATACCGACAAGCTCAGAGGCTTCAGGGCCATAACCAATATAGCTGCCATGGCGGTCAACAAATAGATTCGCGGTTGACCCATAAACCAACTGGAAACCTTTTTCGGCGAGGCGCTCCCAATGCGCGGACGGAATTCCTTTGCCGACGATGCGTCCAGTGACCGAAATAAACTGGTAATAGATATAGTCGACACCGGTTTCCTTAATTTTTTCGCTGACCTGTTTGACGAGATCGTCGCGTCCTGGCTGCGCTACATGGGCTTCTAAGTCGGTCATTTGTGCTCTCCTCTTGTTTCAGCTTTTCAGGGTTTCTATTTAAGGGTGCAGGCTCGCCTGCATTGATGCTTGATCGTTAGCGGGTCAGCTCCACGGGAAAGGGCTGTTTGATACCGGGTGCAATTTTCCTTCCTCATACCGCGAGAATCGAAACGGTGTCATCAACACACTGGGATCCCCAGTGATTTCTTGGGCCACCAGCTTGCCAACGCCCAGCATTTTGTAACCATGGTTGGAATCGGCGATGACATAGCAGTTCTCACTGTACACATCAAAGACCGGGAAACTGTCTGGGGTAAAGGCGCCGATTCCACCCGAGGGTTCATCCTTGTACTTCGGCGTTTGACCCTCGAAGCGTTTTTGACAATGGGCCAGCGCTGAGCACCACATATGGGCGAACTCGGGTCCGACCACAAAATCCGGAGACTCCGGCCCATAGGGGTCAACCGCGACCTTATCCGGATCAGTCGGCACCTTAAATGGCGCGGCACCGCCCTGGATGCCGTTGAAGTGAAAATCTGGCTTGTAGTAGATACCCCACATCTCGTCGGTAATCAATGAGCCGTCTACATCAGAGATCAGTGGTGCATCAGAGTCTACGTGGATAACCGGCGGCATCTGGCCATCGTTGGTCCGCTGCATCTTCGGGTCCACCCCCAAGGTGCCCTCTTGCAGCGACCAGTAAACCCACATTGGAATGTGATCATGCATTGCACCGTCGGCGTCTTTGATGCTGACCTCTCGTGGCAAATCAAGCATTTCCCAAAAACTCTTTACCCAAGGCCCAGCGGCAATAACCACATAGTCAGTTTCAATACGACCACGGTCTGTGATAACGGCGCTGATTACCCCACTGCCGCTCGTGCGTTCAAATCCTGTCACGGCGACCCCGGTCAGAATTCTTACGCCTTCGCTCTCGGCCTTGCCGGCCAAGCCATACATGGCCTTGGTGTTATTGGAATAGCCCCCGGGTTTCTCATGCAGCACCGAGGTAATCCCCTGGGCCTGCCAATCATCAAACAACCCTTTCATGTACTCGGCCGACTCTTTGGCGCCATCTACAAAAACCGACTCGTAACCAATTGCTTCTTGTTGCTCTGCAATACTGGCGACGTCTTCGCGCATCACTTCCGGACTAACCTGCATATAACCCACGGGGTGGTAACTGTATGCCTCGGTGTCGCTTTCCCAGACGCTGACGCTATGGGCCATCAGCTCGCGCATGGCGGGTTGGAAGTAGTTGTTCCGCACCACGCCACAGGCAATCCCGGAGGCTCCGGCTGCAATCGATGTCTTGTCTAGGACAAGAATGTCCGCACCACTGCCTTTGCCTTTACGCCGCAACTCCAGCGCAAGGTGATACGCCGTGCTCAAGCCATGAATGCCGGCACCGACAATTACGTACTTTGTGCTCTGTGGAAATGCCATTAACAGATTTCTCCTTACCTTATCGACCTTTTGTGCAGGCACATGTTGTTAGCGCCTGTTACAGCCGACTTGGGCGGATTAAAACGATCTTCTATCCCCTTACCTTTATCCTTTTAAACCAATACTGAACCGTTTTAAAACCAACATATTAGTGCCCGAACATTAATTCGATTGCTGTCACGAAGTCAAGTTGCTCTAGTGAACTGTTGTTTGCGTTTCTAACCAATGACTGTCATAGTTCTCACCGAATGAGTACCTTTAGAAAATAATTGGTTCTATTTCGCTGTCCAATCACAGAGGGCAAAACCCAATGAGCGAACAGACACAACTGGGCAAGGAGGTGCACGACGACCTGCCGCCATTACCGGAAGCCGTTTCGGTTGGCGGCTCGGCCGGTATTGCCGCTAAATTGCGTCGTGCGATAGCCGCTGGGGAATATGGGTTCAACGAACGCCTCCCGGCCGAGCGCGAACTCGCTGAACTGTTCCACACTTCCAGAGGAACGGTGCGCGAGGCTTTGCGGCGCCTTCAGGACCTGGGAATGGTTGATCGCCAGATCGGCAGTGGCACATTTGTCACCTACCGGGAGTTTTCTGAGCACACCGAAATTGCCGACGTCACCAGCCCTTTGGAGTTAATCGACGTACGCTTAGGGATTGAGCCGCAGATGGTTCGGCTTGCGGTAGCAAACGCGACAGCAATGGACCTCGAACATATGCGCAAAGCACTGGTCCGCGCTGAATCAGCCGCAGGCGATCCTGAGGCTTTCTCCCGTGCTGATGCCGAGTTTCACCTCGCACTCGCTGAATGCTCGCGAAACCGACTCATCATATGGCTTTACCAACTGGTCAACGAAACCCGCAGCCATGCCCAGTGGGCCGCAATGAAAGAGTCAATCCTGGTTCCCGAAAGGATCGCGCAGTACAACGCACATCACCGCCATCTTTACAACATGATTGCAAACCGTAATCTCGGCGCCGCTATCGATACGATCTATGAGCACCTGGACAGAGCCCGCCATGACCTGGTCGGCGTCCATAACCGTGGCAGATCAAACTAGGCTCGAGACTAAGTTTCCTCGAACTGCGCTTGATCCCATTGAGGCTTGAAGCCAAGGATTGTAATTTCAGGGGGCAACTGGGGATTAAACAACTTGTTGTGCCAGTATGTTGCTTGATACAGGACACTATCCCTATCAATTTCCCTGACCGAACAACCCATCTTGAAGCGGGACCCAAACTGCTGAAAATCCAGTATGCAAGACTTGCGGGCACGCAACGCTTTCGCCAGCCACCCACCAGTGCCGAATAGCGCTGTCATTTCATCGGAAAATTCTTGTGACTTCTGGTAGTAGGTCGCAGACAGGAACTTGACCGCAGCACTATAACGATCAGCAGGGTCGTAGGTTTTGACAGCCATATGGCGGAACTCAGCCGCATCGGTCACAGGATCCGCGTGCAGTAATAAGACTGTGACTGGGCCCGAGTCATGAGCATCGTCCGCAAACGACAGGTGCGGCCGCATGCCGGGCGTTGGCTTACCCCCGCCAACCCGCATTGCCCGCTGGCGAAGCAGGCACTGCCATGCCAGAAATTTCTTTCTCAAATCGTCAGCTTGGGTATTCATATTATTATCCAGTGTGTCAATCGAGACTTTGTCCCGCAAGCCGGCGCCCCTGTTAACTGCCAGATATTTTGATCTCCCCTATAGGCCGGCTGCCCGTTAGACTACGCCTTTTCTTCAAACCGATTCTATTAGTTTGCCCAAGCCATCGTTCTTTATCGATATCGACGGTGTCCTTTACGGCGGTAGCGCGCCCGTAGCCAAAGGCCCTGGTGTGCTCAACTATCTGCGCAAGCGCGGTTTTGGGTTTCTACTGGTCACTAATACCTCGCGGATGTCTCAGAGCCAGATCCGAGACAAATTGACGGATCTCGGCTACCAGATAGGCCTCGACGAGATTTTTCCGGTGTCGCTGGCGGCTGTCGAATATCTGCGCAGTCGTTTTGGTCACGCCCGTTGCTTTCTGATTGGTGATCCCAGTCTTGAGACGTTGCTGACAGATTCCGGCCATAGCGTAGTTCGCCATGAGACGCCAGTTGATGCCGTCGTCATGGGGCAGTGCATGTGGCCTGACTTTGGCGAAATAGACATCGCGCGGCGTCTAGTCAACGAAGGAGCCGAGCCAATCTCCCTGCACCGCGATCCGACCTGGCCAGATGGCAGCGTCACACGTATAGGCCTTGGACCCATGGTGGCCGCTTTAGAATTGGTAATCTCACAGCCCGTCATGCTGATCGGAAAACCCGAGCGGACTTTTTTCGATGCTGCGCTCGCCAGAACGGGTTTTGAACGCAGCCAGACTGTGATGATTGGCGACAGTCTATCCTCCGATATCGCTGGCGGCATTAACGCTGGGCTAAAAAGCTTACTGGTTCGTACCGGCAACAGTATCTCTGATCCAATCCCACCGGGTTGCGACGGCGAACTGCCATCGATTGCCGATTTGCCTGAGTGGTGTGAAGCGCAACTTGACTGCTGATCACACTCACTAATGCCTTTAAGTCCACCGGCTGGAGAAACGGTGCCAATATCTGCACCGCTGCTGGTGCATTGCCAAAATCTGAGTAAAAACTTTAACGGTAAGCCAGCAGTTGCCGGGCTGGACCTTGATATCCCACCCCGAATTTGCTTTGGACTGCTGGGGCCCAATGGGGCCGGCAAAACAACTACGCTTCGAATGCTGCTGGGACAATCACCTCGCAGCGGTGGAACGCTAGAAATTTTCGGCCAAGATATTGAACTTAACCGCCGGCAGATCCGTCAGCGAACCGGCATTGTTCCACAGGCAGATAACCTTGATCCGGATTTCACGGTTGAAGAGAATCTACGCATGTACGGGAGCTATTTCCGACTGCCTACCCATGAGATGGATCGACGGATACCTCAACTACTGGACATGGTTGAATTATCTGCGCGCGCGACAGATCGTATTGATACCCTCTCCGGAGGCCTGAAACGACGCCTGACCCTGGCGCGAGCGCTGGTGAACGACCCTGAGTTCCTGGTCTTGGATGAGCCGACAACCGGGCTTGACCCTCAGGCACGGCATATGATTTGGTCGTTATTGCACCGGATGAAACGAAACGGCAAAACCATCCTCCTGACCACGCACTACATGGAGGAGGCCGAAAGACTCTGCGACCAGTTAATGATTATCGATAACGGCACACTGCTGGCGCAAGACAGCCCTACAGGGCTGATCCGCAAGTACTGCGAGAGTGACGTATTAGAGATTCGGGGAGGCATCCCAAAGGAAGCAATGGGTCGGCTACCACCTTCATGTCGTACCGAGCATGCCGGCGAAAGCCTCTATATCTATTCCAACCACGCCAAACCCCTGCTGGAGTTGGCCCAGGGGCTACCTGATACTGCCTGCTTGCACCGGCATTCAGGCCTTGAAGATGTATTTTTACGCCTGACAGGTCGAGAACTTCGCGGTTGAGCAACAAAAGCCTACCTGTACTGCGAATCGAGGCGTTCACCATCTGGCGACGGAATGCATTGGTATGGCGCCGATTGATGGGTGCGAGCGTGCTGCTGCATTTTGGTGAACCCCTGATCTATCTGCTAGGCCTGGGTTATGGATTGGGTCGCTTCGTCGGCGAGATGGCCGGCATGCCATACTTTACTTTCCTGGCATCGGGCTTTATCGCCTGGTCGGCAATGAATGTTGCGAGTATGGAATCCATGTGGTCGGTATATACAAGAATGGTGCCGCAGCAGACCTATGAAGCCATTCTCGCCACCCCGGCAGAAGTGGATGATATTGTCATTGGCGAATTACTCTGGTGTGCTACCAAGAGCCTGTTCAGTGGCACTGCTATTCTTGTAGTTGCCGCACTGCTCGGAGCGGTGAACGACTGGACTGCAGTATTTGCGCTGCCAGTCATATTCCTTACCGGGTTGTGCTTTGCAGCGCCGGGGCTGATTATTACCGCGCTTGCGCGGGGCTATGAGTACTTCAATTTTTATATGACCCTGGCAATGACACCAATGTTTATCCTCTGCGGGGTCTTCTATCCCACCAATACTCTGCCGCTGCCAATGCAGTCTGTGGTTCAGTTTCTACCCCTGACTCACGCAGTTCAGATCATCCGGCCGATCGTGGTGGGCGAACCCATCACCAACCTTGGCCTACACCTAGGCACATTGGGATTATTTGGCCTGGTGACCGCTTGGGTCGCAACAATCCTGATTCGCCGCCGGCTGATCCAATAAAACCGGGTTAACTCGCGCCATCATTGATGGGCAACCCGCCTGAGTCTTAGAATATCGCCAACACCTCTTGAACTCATCACTCCAATGACAACCCGCCAAACGCCAGGTCAACGCAGTTACAGCGAGACTGACCACTGGCTGATCGCAGCCCAAAACGGCCTGACCACTATTTTTGGTCAGCCCAATGGAACCGGCCGATCAGACCCGAGTGAAGGTCTTGACGAGGCAGAGTTGGATGAAGCTGAGCGTGACCAAGCGGCCCGTCTGATGCGGGTGAACCACGTGGGTGAAGTCTGCGCCCAAGCCCTGTATCAGAGTCAAGCCGCTGCCACCCGCGATTTGCAATTACAGCAAACGTTGGCACACGCAGCTGCTGAGGAAAACGACCACTTAATCTGGTGTGATAGGCGCCTGCAAGCCCTGGGTGGAAGGAAAAGCCTATTGAATCCGCTTTGGTACACCGGAGCGTTCGTCATCGGCGCTGTAGCCGGCCTAGCCGGGGACCGCTGGAGCCTTGGTTTTCTAAAAGAAACAGAGGAGCAGGTCGAGGGCCACCTCGACAGCCATCTGGGTCGACTCCCAGCAAAAGATACCTGCAGCCGAGTCGTGGTTCAACAAATGAAAGAAGATGAACGCCGACATGCTGAGACTGCGAGCCGCTCGGGTGCTGCCGATCTACCTACGCCGATCAAAAGCCTGATGCGCGGTGCAAGCCGAGTAATGACCGGCGCCGCGTACTGGATCTAGCCACACTCACCTTCTTTGCCTGGTTGAACCTGGCTTGAAAGACCATCTGTCTATCTGTGCGCTGCTGAGTGTCCTGTTATCAGGATGGTTCATCCAGGCCGATGCCCAGCGCGTGCAGGCGTTAGATGATACTCACGCCCAAATTCGACTGAGCACGCCGGCCCAGCGTATCATCAGCCTGGCTCCAAACCTGACTGAGATCCTGTTCTTTATCGGCGCGGGAGACCGGGTGGTCGGCACGGTAGATCATAGCGATTACCCACCAGCGGCACTGCAGGTGCCACGCGTCGGATCCCATAGCCGTTTCGACTTTGAAACAATCCTCCGGCTACAGCCCGATCTGATACTGGCCTGGGAGAGTGGCAATCCCGCGGCACTGGTAACACGCCTCGAACAACTCGGGCTCACCGTCTACCGAGCTGAGCCGGCGACCCTAGCCCTTATCGCCAGTACCTTGGTCCGAATCGGCAAGTTGACCGGCAATGACAAAACAGCTAATCGCCTGGCGGGTCAGTTTCTTGAAGAAGCCGAGTCAATCCGTAAAACCTTTTATCGCAAAAAACTGATAAGGGTCTTCTACCAGGTTTGGCATGACCCTCTGATAACCCTGAATGGCGACCACCTCGTTAGCCGCCTGCTTGAAGATTGTGGAGCGCACAATGTATTCGCGGACCTGCCGGACATCGCCCCCACGGTATCCCGAGAGTCAATTATCAGTCGTAACCCCGCGGCAATTATTGCTGGAGACGGCACCGGAGGGTCACACCGAGCACTCGATCACTGGGCAAATTGGGACCAGGTCGATGCCGTTGCAAATGGGCGTCTTTATATCGTCAATTCGGACCACCTGCACCGACACTCCCCTAGAATCCTCGAAGGGATGCGCGAGCTTTGCCAAGTCATTGATCGGGCACGGAGGCCGGGCTAGGCCTAGTCGCGAAATACCACCCTGGCGAGAAAATTCCGTCCGGGCTCGCGAAAACCCGCAGCCGTCTGGTAAGACTCGTCTAGCAGGTTGTTTGCCTCGATACGAAGCCGCCACTTTTTACCCAGGGCGTATGTAATTCCGCCGTCAATCAGGGTATAACTCTCCAAAGCAACTGTGTTGGCTTTATCATCGTAGCGCTTACCGTGATAGGCGGCGCTCAATCCGTACTGCCACTCGCCGCTACGTCGATCAACCCGCACTTTGCCGGATTGCTTGGCACGGCGCGCCAACTGATGGCCAGTCGCCTTATCCTTTGGGTCCATTAGAGCGATACCTGCTGCGGCCTGCCAACCCGACAGTTTCCCAGACCAGTCCAATTCCAAGCCATCAATTACCGCGCGATCCAGATTCACTGGGGCATAGGTGAGCGGATCATAAGCGACCAGATCTTCAATATCGGTATTAAACCAACGAAGCGCCCATGAGCCTGGCCCTGCGTCACCACTTACCCCGACTTCATAAGAGGTAGATGACTCCACCTCAAGGGTCGGGTTGCCAAAACCCGGGTAATACAGGTCGTTGAAACTGGGCGCCTTGAACGCAGTGCCTAAACCCGCGTTAAAGCGCAGCCCACTTTCGGTTGACAGCGCATAATCCAGATTGCCGGTGAAATGGTTGCCAAACTGTTCGTTGTCATCAAACCGCAAACCTGCCACCATATCCTGGTTAGCGTAACCACCCTGCCATTGCCCGAACAGGCCAAGGTTCGACCGTGAGCTCACATCGTAACTGACGGATCCATCAACCAAATCATCCGCGTAATCAATTCCACCTGTCAGTAAATGGACCTCGGCGACGGGCCAATCCAGTTGCCAACTGGCCTGATTGTGAGTGGTGTTAAATTCTCCGTCTGAGAGGTTATCTGCAAAGGTCTTGGAATCATCGCGGCTCTGCCCGACCTGTATCGTATTGCTCCATCCACCGTCTCCATCGGTGCGCCACTTCAGATTCAGCACCTGCTGCGCGTAGCTCGAGTCGTTAACCACCAGCGGACCTGCCCAGGGATTATCAAAGCCGGTATTTCCGGATGCGTACAGCAACGAAAGATCCAGCTCGCCAGCCCCATCAGATGTGGGCCCATTCCATCGGGCGCTGAGCGAGGTATTGTCATATCCGTCTTTATCGCTCTGAGCGTCTACAGTGCTGTCGATCCCATCAGTATCGATCACATCGACCTGGATACTGAAGCGACTGTCGCCAGCCGGACCGGCGATACCAGCGCCAGCGATCGCCGTGTTGTAGGTGCCATAACCCACTTCAGCATGCGCTTCGCGCCTATCACCCCCTTTGCGAGTGAAGATCTGGATTACGCCGCCTAGCGCCTCGGAACCGTAAAGACTTGATCTGGGCCCGCGGACAATCTCAATGCGCTCAATCTGATCAAGAGGAAGAAACTGAAAAGCAGTCGCACCTACAGTGGCGGAAAACAATTTGATACCATCAACGAGTGTCAGCACATGACCGGCATTGGTGCCGCGCATGAAAACGCTGGTATTTTTTCCGTAGCCGCCATTACGGGTAACCTCCAGGCCAACCTGGGACGACAGCAACTCTCCAAGGTCTCGAGCCGCACTGGTCTCGATATCCTCACGCGAGATCACAGTAACCGGGGCGAGCACCTCGTCAGCCGTCTGCGCAGTGCGTGTTGCAGTCACGATGACCGGGTCAGCGGCCTGGACTGACAGAACCGTTAGCAAAGGAATTACAACAACAGCGGGGATCCCACTAATCAAAAAGTTTTTCACTGATCACTCCTTGCGCGCCACCCGTGCACTTAATGCGAGGAAGAGACCAGTCGTGTTGCGTATAACCACAACCCGTCACCACCCCACGCGGTTTCATTGGGTCCACTACTGGTCGGTCTCCGGACTTGTGAGGGCACCTGAGTGCGGGATGGCGCGCCTTCCCACGGCTTGCGCCGCAGTGGCTTCGTGCTACATCCTGTCCTCACCTACCGTTGCGGGGGCAGTGCCGGAATTGCACAGATCGTGCGCACCGGCTTCCCGATTACCTGCCTCACGTAGAAACAGGTAACCAGCAGGGATAACCGCGCAACCCTAATGACCAACTAAAGGCGTGTCAAGCGTTTCAGGCCGGGAGGTACCAACGCCCCTGGGGGCTATCCAAAGACATCATCCGGTGACGGTATAACCGGGTCAATGTCGTCTCAGTGGCTATGGCCTGGGCTGGTCCATGCTCCACCTCACCATCGCCAAACAGCAACAGCAGATGATCGCTAAAGCGCAGCGCAAGGTTCACATCATGCATCACCAGAATGACCAGCCCACCCTGGCTTTTCCACTGCTGCACCATCCCGCCAAGCACCGCGACCTGATGGTGCATATCCAGATGGTTGCCAGGCTCATCCAGCAGAACACATTCGGACTCCTGGACAAAGACTGCAGCGAGATCCACCCGGCGCCGTTCACCGCCCGATAAAGAAGACATACTGCGTTCCGCCAGGTGCGCCATGCCTACGCGTTCCAGTGCGGCCATCGCCTTGTCACGGTCGTGCGCGCCCTCCCCTCGCAGGGGGCTGATCCATGGATGACGGCCAGTCAGCACAGTCTCAAGTACTGTAGTCGGAAACAGTGTGTCGCTGTCCTGAAACAATATGCTGAGTTGCTGTGCCCGCTGCCGCCGCGCGACCCTTTGAACCGGCCGCCCATTGAGCCGAACGTTGCCCGAGTTCGGAGGCCGGAGTCCCGCCAGAGTTTTAAGCAGGGTAGTTTTGCCAACCCCATTACACCCCAGCACACACCAGACCTGACCGGTCGAGAATTCAAGATCGAGGCCCTGGCAGATCCGGGTACCGCTGATCTCAATACTGAGATTTTGCAACGCGATCGACATCAGCGAACCACCGGAGCCGTACTGCGGCGCAGTAATAGGAGAAACAACGGCACCCCCACAAACGCGGTAATCACGCCAACAGGTAACTGGATTGGAGCCAGGAGGGTTCTGGAAAACATTTCTGCCAGCACCAGCAGGCTACCGCCTCCCAGTACCGAGGCTGGTATCACGAAACGGTGATCAGACCCGCCCCATATTCGCACCAGATGAGGCACCACCAGCCCAACAAAGCCAATCGCGCCGGCGAGGGTCACGGCCGATGCGGTCAGGATACCAGCCACCAGAAACAAACCCAGCCGAACGAGTCCGGTATCGACCCCTAATGACTGGGCGCGTAACTCGCCTAAGGTCAACACATTGAGGCTTCGGGCAAAAATGAGTGCAACGATCAGGGCGCCGGCCAGTATTCCACTTCGAAGCCCGCCAGGATATGATTCATGCACATCCCCCATGAGCCAGAACAGCATCCCACGAAGATGGGTGTCCGGGCTGACAACAAGAATAAAACTCACGGCCGCCCCCCACCCCGCGGCCAACACCACTCCGGTCAACAGTAAGCGGGTGGTCGACCAGTCGCCCTGTCCGCGAGAGAGCATAAAAACCAACGCCATAGAGCCAAGCGCACCGCCCGCAGCTGCCAATGAAACCCAGCCCTGATGCCAACCGAGCATCATCGCCAACAAGGCGGCGACGGCGGCACCTCCGGAAACCCCCAACACATAGGGATCCGCGAGCGGGTTGCGCAACAGCACCTGCATCAGTGTCCCGGCAAGACCCAAAAGCCCGCCTACCACAAACGCATTCAATGCGCGTGGCAGACGCAGTTGAACTACCACAGCGTAATCTATCGATAGATGCTCACCACGAACGCCAGCGAGCACTTGGGCCCACTCGATGGAAACACTACCCATAGTCAAGGCAAGAACGAAAGCGGCAAGGGTGATGAAACCCAGAATTGAAATTTTCAAAGGGAAGATTGTGGCGGTTTTTGACATAACGAGGAGTCGCTCGTTGGCGTGGTGCTATGGCGTGATTATAGTGAGTCACAAAGATTAGCTGTTTCTGGGACCCTGGCGCTTGTGGGACGTATCCATGCTTGAAAAAATTAGGGGATTAAGCGACCATCCGCCATGGTGTCGGTCCCAATCGGGGTTAAAAGGGAACTGAAGGTGCACGGTAACCTGTGCAAACCTAGGCTGTACCCGCAACTGTAGGCGGCCAGCAGAGAGTCAAATGTGCCACTGGCAAAACACCGGGAAGGCCGACTCTCTGCATTGATCCGCAAGCCAGGAGACCTGCCCGCACCGGCGTCGTTTATCTCGGATCGGGAAAAGTCTGAGGTGCGAAACCACTGTGGTGGGCGACGCGACACGTCGTTCCAAAGCAGAGGATTCGCCATGAGACGAGAAGTCATTTCCAGTATCGATAAGCCGCCAATTGATCCGGGCACAGGCACAAACGTGGTTAACCAGTGAGGGCTCGCGCACTACTCCCTGCGGTACTGGCGTCAACCGCGCTACACGCCGGTTTAGCGGCCCTTTGGAGCTCTGTAGCGCCCGTTCCGTCGCTCGACCCGGCAATGCCATTTCGCACGCAGATCGAAGCTGTACTTATTGATGAAGCTCAGGACCTGGGCGACACTCCTTTGCCATCTGTGGCAGCGCCTGACTCCCCTGCCCTGTCAAACCAGATCGACCTTTTGAAAAAAGAGAACGATCAACTTAAGACGCTCACTGAGTCATTGCAAACACGACTGGCGCAGAATCAGAATGACCTCACCGAAGTGCAATCTGAAAATGAAGAGCTCAAGGCCGCCGTAGGTGCCCTTGAGCAAGATCATTCTGATCTGGAATCTGACAGAACACAGTTGCAACAACAGGTTGCGACAATGGCCGAAAGCTACGAATACCTCGTCGAAGAAAAAACGGCCCTGGCGCAGGACAATCACAGGATTGCAGCCAACCTTGTCTTGACCAACCAAGAAAAAGATCAGCTGGCAGAAGAAAAAACCGCTATCCAAGACGATTTAACCAGAGCTGGCGAGCACCATGACCAACTAAAAACCAAAAACACCTCGCTACTTGCCGCACAGACAGATCTCAAAAACCAGGCAACCTCTTTGCAACGAAACGATAGCAAGCTTCGGGACGAGGTAGTGGCTTTGAATACGACGATCGTCAAACTGACTACAACGCGCGACAGCCTGGCCGAAAAAAACGCCAGAACTGCGCAAGCCGCGAAAAGCCTTGCGGCAGAGCTTGCTACAGAGCGCCAGGGAAAAGATCGGCTGGCCAAGGAGAAGGCTGCTGTCGATGATCGCTTGATCAAAAGCCAAGAACAGCGCGACCAACTGGTTGCCAAGAAAGCCGAATTAATGAACGCCAATACATCTCTTCAGGGGCAGATTGCAACCCTACGCCAGAACGACAATGACGATAAAAGCCAAAGAGCCGTACTTAAGGCTGCGATCACTCAACTAACTCAATCGCGTGATCGGCTGATAGACGAAAATGTCGAACTGGTAACCCGTCTTGAAATCAGTGACGAGGAGGCTACGGCACTTCGGGCTCAGAGCGAACAAACCATCCAGAGCGCTCAACCCTCGAGTGCAGCCCTGGATACGGGCAACGCCTTACGCGAATCTGACCCACGCCCAGTGGCAGGTAACCCCAAACCGGTGTACCCACGTCTGGCGATCCGGCGTGGTCTCGAGGGCGAGGTATCCCTTGCCGTAAGCGTTTCAGCGTCAGGAAAAGTCTCTGAGATATCGATCAGCAAGCCCAGTGGTTCAAAACTCCTGGACCAGGCAGCTTTAAAAGCTGTGCGGCAGTGGCAATTTACACCTGCCATTAGGGACGGCACGGCCTCGCCGGCGACGACTACGATCCCGGTACAGTTCCGCCTGCTTAACAGGGCCAACAGCTAGGCCGAACGATAAGCTCAGATCACCCGATCAGAACGCAACTGCCCGATTTGCTCTTGGGAGTAGTTCAGAAGCTCGGAGAGCACCTCATCGGTATGCTCTCCAAGCAGAGGGGGGGCGCGGCTCACCTGCGGTGGCGTACCTCTTAGTTTCATCGGGCTGCTGAGCAATTCGATTTCGCCCAACGACGCGTGCTGTGCGCTGACCCGCATTTGCCGGTGGGCAACCTGGGGGTCATCTAAGGCCTCATCTATCCGGTTGATCCGTCCACACGGTATTCCTTCAGATTCGAGTTTTTCGAGCCATTGCGCTGTACTTTGCCCAGCCATGATCTGAGTCAGTTTTGCGACCAACTCGACTCGGTTGCGAACCCGATTCTGGTTGCGCGCAAACCGCGCATCGTCCGCGAGCTCTGCGCAATTCGCTAGAGCACAAAACCGCGCGAACTGGGTATCATTGCCAACCGCAAGAATTACGTGACTATCGCGTGTCGCAAAAACCTGGTACGGCACGATATTGGGGTGCGCATTCCCCATGCGACTGGGCACATCGTTGCCCACAAGATAAGCCATTGCCTGATTGGCGAGTACCGCCACCTGGCAGTCGAATAACGCCATGTCGATGTACTGTCCTTCGCCGGTGCGTTCTCGCCCAATCAGTGCCGCCTGAATTGCAGAGGCGGCATACAGGCCGGTCACCATATCCGCCATGGCCACCCCCACTTTTTGCGGGCCGGCACCGGGAGTATCCTCCGCCTCTCCGGTGATACTCATCAATCCCCCCAATCCCTGGATCATGAAGTCATATCCGGCCTTGTGGGCATAAGGGCCATCCTGGCCGAAACCGGTAATTGAGCAGTACACCAATCGAGAGTTCAAAGGCCTGAGCGATTCGTAATCCAGGCCGTAGCGCGCTAGTGCCCCTACCTTAAAGTTCTCGATCAGCACGTCACAACCCGATACCAGCTCCCGAATAATCTGCTGACCTTGAGTATCGGCAATATTCAGGGTTACCGAACGCTTGCCCCGATTGGTGCCCAGGAAATATGTCGATTCCCCTTGCTCTTCGCCAGGGGTGCCACAGATAAATGGCGGCCCCCAGAGACGGGTGTCATCGCCTTGTTCCGGGCGCTCGATCTTGATGACATCGGCGCCAAGATCCGCCAGCATCTGAGTGCACCACGGGCCCGCCAGGACCCGGCTGAGATCAAGCACCCTGATATGGGACAGGACGCCCACGTTTCAGCCGGTGAAAGCCTGGATCCCGGTCTGGGCACGGCCCAGGATCAGCGCATGAACGTCATGTGTGCCCTCATAGGTATTCACCGCCTCGAGGTTCATCATGTGGCGGATAACATGATATTCGTCGGCAACTCCGTTGCCTCCGTGCATATCCCTTGCCGTTCGGGCAATCTCCAGCGCCTTGCCGCAGTTATTGCGCTTCAACAGCGATATCGCCTCGGGTGCAGCACGCCCCTCATCGAAAAGACGCCCTAGCCGCAAGCAGGCATGTGTGCCCAGAGTGATCTCGGTCTGCATGTCGGCGAGTTTTTTCTGTACCAACTGGTTGGCGGCCAACGGTCGACCGAACTGTTCTCGCTCAAGGGTGTAATTACGCGCAGCATGCCAGCAAAACTCCGCGGCACCCATGGATCCCCAGGCAATACCATAACGGGCCCGGTTGAGGCACCCAAAAGGCCCTGCAAGTCCGCTGACCCCATCGAGTACGTTCTCGAGGGGAACAAATATATCCTCCATAACGATCTCCCCGGTCACCGAGGTACGGAGTGAGAATTTACCCTCGATCTTGGGTGTGCTGAGGCCAGACATATCACGTTCGAGCACAAAGCCTCGGATAATTCCGTCGTCATCCTTTGCCCAGATAACAAATACATCCGCAATTGGCGAGTTGGTAATCCACATCTTGGTGCCGCTAAGGCGAAAACCCCCGTCGACCGTTCGCGCCCGAGTCTTCATACCTCCCGGATCAGAACCATGGTCAGGCTCTGTAAGCCCAAAGCAGCCCACCCATTCCCCTGAGGCCAGTTTTGGCAGGTATTTTTCACGCTGCGCCTGTGAACCGTAGGCATGAATTGGATGCATGACAAGGCTGGATTGCACGCTCATCATGGAGCGGTATCCGGAATCAACGCGCTCGACTTCACGGGCGGCTAGCCCATAGCAAACGTAACTCAGACCAGCGCAACCGTAACCATCGATGGTTGATCCCAAAAGACCCAATTCACCCATACGAGGAAAAATATCCCGATCAACCCGCTCTTCACGATGCGCCAGGAGCACCCGGGGTTGCAATTCATCCTGACAGAACCGTCGAATGGAATCTTGCACTAGACGTTCTTCGTCACTGAGCGCATCTTCCAAGGCTAACGGATCAGCCCAGTCGAAATTTGCAGTCTGAGGTTTTTTCATTGCTACTGTGCTATTTCCTTTTTCTGATAGTTAATCCGTATCGGCCAGCCCATAAGTCATCCTGTAGCTACCCGGACAAACGTATAATAGCCTTATCCCATTCCAGTGCATAAATAGATGTGCTTTTTTTAGCCAACACCCCTAAGACCACATGACAGTAGAGCAGTTGTGGCCATTGTTACAGGTTATCCTGGTTGACTTAGTCCTGGCCGGAGACAATGCAATTGTTGTCGGCCTGGTCGCAGCCACCGTTCCAGCGCCACTTCGGCCCCGGGTAATCCTGATCGGCATCGCAGCGGCAGCCATCTTCAGAATCGGCTTCGCTCTGGTTACCGTACAACTGTTGCAAATTATTGGTTTGGTGCTGGCAGGTGGATTGTTACTGCTGTGGGTTTGCTGGAAGCTGTGGCGAGAACTCCAGATCGTTCAACAATCTGAATCCGACACGGATCCCGCTTCAAGGCCCGCTCCCAAGTCAATGAAACATGCGGTTTTCCAGATCATCCTGGCAGATGTCTCCATGTCTTTGGACAACGTCCTGGCAGTCGCCGGGATCGCTCGCGATCATACGTTGATATTAGTCATTGGCCTTACTCTGTCTGTTGGCCTGATGGCCTTTGCCGCAACTCTGGTGGCTCGCCTACTTGAGCGCCACCGCTGGATTGCGTACATTGGGCTTGTGGTAATACTCTATGTAGCCGTCACTATGATCTGGCATGGGTCATACGAGATCATTCAAATTACGCAGGTATAAGATATTGAAAGCAGCTACAGGCAAATGAAATCTTCCCGGTACATCAGATTAATCGCCTTTTTGGCCCTTCTGCTCGCAGTCAGCGGGATTGTGCAGGCTCAAAATGAAGACCTGGAACGGGCAGTGACCGCATACAACTCAGGTGACTATGCCAAGGCAGTATCGTTGTGGGAGCCGCACGCCCGACAAGGCAACCGGGAAGCTCAATACGCCATGGGCGTTGCTTTCTATGAAGGTAAAGGCGCCAGCCGGGATCTGGACCAGGCGATCACGTGGTTTCGCAAAGCAGCAGATTCCGGGCATCCAACAGCGATGTTTAATCTTGGGGTCGCCCACTGGGAAGGCCGGGGGGTTAAGCAGAATTTCTCCCGGGCAGTCGACTGGTGGGAACGTGCGGCTGAGCTTGGGGATGTCACCTCGCAGTACAACCTCGGGTTAGCGTATTACCTCGGCAAAGGCGCTGAGCGCGATATCAGCAAAGCACGTGAATGGCTAAGCCGATCTGCCGACCAGCAGCACGCCGACGCCAAGCGCGTACTGGGCATTATCGACAAGAGCAACCTCTCTGTGAAAAACGATCAACCCGCCACCGTGGCAAAACCAAAAGCTTCTGTCGACACTCACTCCGAAACTGCACAACCCGAGTCTTTGCCCTCTGAGAAAACAACAGTGCCCACCGCTTCTGGGAAAACCGTCAATACCAGTTTCACAGCAGCGCATGTTCAAAGTGGCCACCTGACCGTCCGTGCCCAACCAAATCTGTCAGCCCCTGCCACCCGCAAACTAAGACAAGGCAGCCCGGTCAAGATCATCCAGTACAGCGGCTCTTGGGCCCGACTGGAACTGCCTTCGCCAACCAGGGTTTGGGTTTTTGGAAAGTATGTCGTGGGCGCGCCCAATGGACGCATTACTGCAAACCGTGTGCGGGTACGCACGCATCCCACAACCGGTGCCGACTCATCAGTCGTTCTGCATCTCGACAAAGGTGCACCGGTTACAGTGCATGCCCAATCTGGCGACTGGAAACAAATTAGCGCGGGGTACCTGCTACAGAACTGGGCACAGCAATCCGGCCTTGCGGTACAAAAACCGGTTACCCAGGACTGGCTGGATACCTTTAATGCCTTGGCAAACCCAGGTCAGACTAGCCGGCCGACTCCCGTATCGACACCTACTGAAGTCGTGGTTGCACCATTCAAAACCGCCTGGGTCACTGCTGACAATGCCCCGGTTGTTGGGCGACCGGATGCAGGCGCCCCCGTAGTCAGTCTTTTGGACAAGGGCATAACAGTGAAAGTGATAGGCAGCAAGAACGGCTGGATAATGATAAAGAGCCCTAGGGGATTGGACGTGTGGGTCTATGGCAAATTCGTTAAGGAAAGCGGCGGGCGGGCTCACATTAACGACAACCGGGTTCGAATTCGCTCCCTGCCATCAACCGGACCGGACTCAGACGTGCTCGGACTGCTCGACAAGGGGACTGAAGTCGAAGTTATCAGTCGTAAGGGCGACTGGAGCCGTCTACGGGTACTGAACTCCGTTGCGGGGTGGATTAAGCAAGATCAGCTGACGACTCCGGGAGCTATCACTCCCGACTGGCAAAAACGCTGGGATGCGATTCGTTCTGAAGCGACCCGTTAAAACCCGAGCACCAGGTTCTTCGAGGAATCGTTGGCAACAACCAGGACGCCATCTTCTCGCACTGCTCGCCATCAGCGCTGGCATGCTGCTGAGCTCAGCAATACCCGCTTCAGAATTTGAGCAAATACAAGCCCTGCTTAAGTCACAGCGCTACAACGAAGCGTTGATATTGATCGAAACTACTATTGGCAAAGGAGCCAGCGAATCAACCGAGTTACTGTTTGCACGAGCTGATGTGTTTGCCGCTAGCGGACGACACGATGAGGCCGAACAGGCTTACCGCGAGCTAATCACCCGTTATCCAGGGCGTCCAGAACCCTACAATAATCTTGCAAGACTTTATAGTCTTCAGGGCAGGCTAGAGCAGGCCGCAACGTTATTGCGTGCTGGCTTGTATACCGACCCATCTTACCGTATTCTGTTTGACAATCTTTCCCAGGTTTACGCTGAACAGGCAGCCCGCGCCTATCATCATGCGATGAACCCAGAAGACTCGCAAGCGAACAAGAACGAGCCCTTGACTACGCTAGGCGAGCTTTCCAGCGTGCGATTACCGCTCGTAACCCCTTAGTTAACAGGGGAACTGACCCCTGTTTGGAAAGCCGGGAACCAACGGGTACACTTGCGCCCTGCCGGAATCCCAAAAACCCGACGCGAAGGACACTTATGAAGCGCTTTTCCCGTCGCCTGCTACTTGCGCTTGTTATCACGATACCGTCCACTATGGCGCTGGCCGGGGCAACCTCCGATGAGTACGAACCCCGCCTGCTTCGCGCCACGGCGAACATTGTCGCCGGGCAATGGTCTGCCGGGCTTAAGGCATTAAAAGCCCTAACCGAGGACTACCCCGAAAGCCGCGTCGGGCACCTGATGCGCTCTGACCTGCTGCTTGCCCTTGCCGGGCGAGTACGCTCATTGCCTGAACTGAGTGATCGTTCATCAGAGACTCGTGCTCAAGAGCTGCGCGAGCAACTACGTCTCCGATGGCAACATGCCATTGGAAGTCGTGAGGTCAAGGCCAACCGGGTCCCAGCGAAACTGGTCAAAGTCTCTTTGGAAAACACGGTAGTGCTTTATGTCGATCTTCCCGCAGCGCGGCTCCATGTTTTTCGACAGATTCATGGTGAGCTACAACGACTGGCTGATTTTTACGTCACAGTTGGCCGGCAAGGTTACGGCAAAGAACGCGAGGGAGACCTAAAGACGCCCGTAGGCGTCTACCGGATCAATGGCTATATTCCCAAAAGTCAACTCGAGGCCCGTTACGGATCTGGCGCACTGACCACCAATTATCCCAACCCGCTCGATCAGCAACTGCGCAGAACCGGTTACGGGATCTGGCTCCACGGGACTGAGCCTGGCTGGATTAACCGCGCGCCGCGTGCGAGCGAAGGATGCATTACATTAAGTAATGCTGATTTTGGGAATCTTTATCACCTGCTTGGAGCCGCCGACGAGTTGCCGATTATCATCGACGATACCCCGGACTGGATTTCCCCGGCAGAGCTGCAGCGCCTCCGTGCAAACCTCCTCGCCATCGTTCACGGTGACCCTCAATTAGCGTCACAACAGCAGATCGAACCTTCCTCTGCAGCTATTACTGTAGGTCTTTCCAAAACCTCTCGCCACGATCTGCCAGAGGCACGCCCCAAGTCCGGCGGCCTTGAATTCACCGAAATCTTTATCTACCCCGGACCAAAGACACAACTGGTCACCCGGGCAACAAAGCTCAAGGGGTCAGGAGAAACAGATATCGTGGAGCAGTACTGGGTCAAGGAAGATAACGGACAATGGCGAATCGTCCTGCAACAGCAGATCCCTGTCATGATCCAACGAAAAATCGCCTCCGAACCTGAGCCAACATCGGCCAAACAGAAATCAGGCGCCTGACCCCGTCTTATCGAAAACTATTTCGACAATCTGTTGTCACTCCCATCTTTTGCGCCCAGGCCAGAACGTACTCGCAGTGGTTGCCTGAATAGCCTTTAATATCCTGATCCTGTTTCGACAAGGTTAGGCCATGCCCCTCCCACTCGGTAAGCCTGTAGCGCATCAGCGATATAGCGACAGGCTGTTGGTGGGTGAGTGATACTGGCGATATGTGGGGTTAGAAAAATACCCGGATGTGACCAGAAGGGATGGTCGGTTGGCAGCGGCTCTTGACCAAATACGTCCAGCGCTGCGGCCTGCAGTTGGCCGCTGTCCAGTGCCATAAGAAGGTCCTGCTCGTTGATTGATTCGCCACGGCCAGCGTTAACCAGACACGCCTTGGGCGGCAACATTGCAAGCGTCTCCCGGTTAATAATATGCCGGGTCTGCTCAGTCGCTGGAAGCAACATCACCAGTATCGCTGCCTGGCGCAGAAACGCCTCTACCTGCGCCTCACCACAAAACATCTCTATCGCGTCGTTAGGTTTTGATTGCCGACGGTAACCAATCACATTGTAGTTAAGCGATTGGAGTTGTTTCGCTAAAGCCAGGCCAAGCACACCCATTCCCATCACCCCCACCGTTGTATCTCGTGCCGGTAACTGAGGCAACTCTTGCCAGGCGTATTGGGCCTTCTGGCGCTCATAACAGTGCATCAGGCGGTGAAACCTTAAAACCTGAAATAGGCAGAACTCCACCATGCCTGCCGTGAGTTCTGGCTCCACCATGCGCACAATCGGCACCTTGGCCGGTAACGCTGAACAGGCGAGCAGTGAATCGACTCCTGCTCCGATCGAGAAAATCACCTCGAGGTTCTCCAGGCCGTTAAAAAGTTCTACCGGTGGATTCCACAGTAAAGCGCAATTGATTTCCTTAAGATCCCCCACCTGCGGCCACACACGCACCTCAAGCTCTGGCATCGCAGCAGCAAAAGCACTGATCCACTCCTGATCACGCGCATCCGTTTTTAGCAGCATCACGGGGTTGTCTTGTGTCAACATGATCTTGGCCGGCCCCATACTAATTATCAAGTTCTCGCACCAATCTAGCTTGGTAATCCGTCTTTTGGTAGCAGCGCGAAAACTGGGCGGTTGATAGTCCTATTCAGAACCTTTTATAAAACTATCCACTTCATTAGAGTCAACTTGCATGAAACCACAGAAACCAAGGGGACTAAAACCTTGAGAATCTCCACAAACCCTACTAAACTGAGGCATCTACGACGGTTACTAGAAGCATAATACCAGACCGACGTAATCTGTCGTGACTATAGTCAAGAAGGGAAAATCTCGCAAATGAGTGATCAGGATTTCTTTGTCCGCTTCATAAAAGTGCAGAAAAGTTATGACGGCGAAACCCTTGTCGTTAAAAACCTGAATCTGGACATCAAAAAGGGGGAATTCATAACTATGCTCGGGCCCTCTGGCTCTGGCAAAACAACCTGCCTGATGATGTTGGCGGGCTTTGAACCGGCCACCCATGGTGAGATTTATCTGGGTAACCAGCCCATCAACGCGGTGCCGCCGCATAAACGCGGAATCGGCATGGTTTTTCAGAACTATGCCCTCTTCCCCCATATGACGGTCAATGAGAACCTCGCCTTTCCACTTGAGGTCCGCAGACTCAACAAGTCCGAGATTGAGTCACGAACCAAACGCGCACTCGACATGGTACAACTCGGCGCGTTTGGCAACCGTCGCCCGGCCCAACTTTCCGGCGGCCAACAGCAACGGGTAGCCGTTGCCCGAGCTCTGGTGTTTGATCCTGACCTTGTGCTGATGGACGAACCACTGGGCGCACTCGACAAGCAACTGCGTGAGCAGATGCAGTACGAAATTAAACATATTCATGAAAGTCTCGGCGTGACAATCGTTTACGTAACCCACGACCAGTCCGAGGCACTGACTATGTCGAACCGTATCGCCGTCTTCGATGATGGCGTCATCCAACAATTGGCAGCGCCCAACGACCTGTATGAACGGCCTGAAAATGCATTTGTCGCACAGTTTATCGGCGAGAATAACCGGCTGACGGGGTTCGTGCACAGCATCGAGGGGAATCACTGCCAGGTCGAACTCGATAACGGCGATCACGTTCAGGCATTCAAAGTCAACGTTGACGCCGTAGGCGACCGAGCCACACTTTCGCTGCGTCCGGAGCGAGTCGAAGTGAATCCCGAACCTGGAAAATTTCCCAACTTATTCGAGGCCAAGGTAGAGGAATTGATCTACCTGGGTGATCATATCCGCACCCGCGCTTCAGTGTGCGGACATAGCGATTTTATTGTTAAAATCCCTAATGCGTCGCACCATGCGGCGTTAAATGAGGGAGACATAGTCAAGTTCGGCTGGTCTATGGAGGACTGTCGAGCACTTGATGTCGTCGAGGCAACTAACTGAAGTGGCACCGACGACATGTTTTCTAACGTCATTTTAATGACGACAACCAACCGATAGCGGAGGAACGAGAATGAGTAAGCATCTCTTAGCAACCACCCTGGCCTCGGCAGTGATTGGGGCGGCCCTGGCCGTACCTGCGCACGCCGACGTCACAGTCGCCTCGTGGGGCGGCGCGTATACCATGAGCCAACAGAAGGCCTATGCGGATACCTGGTCCGAAGGCACGGCCAAGTTTGTGAACTATAACGGCGGTCTTGGCGAAGTACGCACCCAGGTCGAATCGGGCAATGTGACGTGGGACATCGTTGATGTCCTGCCACACGAAGCTCGCGTTGGCTGTGATGAAGGCCTCTTTGAGGAACTGCCCCGTGATGTCTTCACCAAGGCGCCCGACGGCAGTTCGATGGACGACGATATCATGGTGTCCGTACCGAATGACTGCGTCGTACCGCAAATTTTCTGGTCTTACGTCCCCTTCTATCAGGAAGGCACCTTTGATGGCAATGCTGCTGGAAACCCGAAAACGATCGCTGACTTCTTCGATGTCGCGAACTTCCCCGGCAAGCGTGGTATTCACACCTGGGGCAACGCACTTGTCGAGATGGCACTGATGGCCGACGGCGTAGCACCTGGTGACGTTTACTCTGTGTTAGACACCGCTGAAGGCATGGATCGTGCTTTTGCCAAACTCGACACTATCAAGGATCACGCCGTATTCTGGTCCTCAGGCGCCAAGCCGCTTGAGCTCATTACCAGTGGTGAGGTATCCATGGCGCTGGCCTACAACGGTCGAATCGGTGCTGCTATGCTTTCAGAAGGTGCGCCCTTTGTAATCAACTGGGATGGACAGGTTCTTGAAGAGGAATGGCTGGCCATGCTCAAAGGCACACCGAACGCCGACGAAGCGCTGAAATTTCTGATTCATGCCTCCGCCCCCGAACAGCAGGCCGGCCAGGCTAAGTGGATCACCTACGCGCCGATGCGCGCCTCAGGCATCGATCTCATCCAAGCTGGTGAGCCTTGGTTCAACACCGGCGTGAACATCATGCCGCTAATGCCCAATGCGCCGGAAGCTTTGAGTCAAATGCATTTGTTTGCCAATCCTGACTGGTGGGCGGATAACGGTGACTCGATCTCCGAGCGATTCACTGCCTGGATGGGTCAGTAAGGCCACTTTGGACAGGTAGTTGTTTTTACAGACTGGGGCCAGTCAATCGGCTGGCCCCTTTTCTGTCGCTCCCTGGCTATGATTGTCGGGTCTCCCTCGCCAGTTCATATGAATGACAAATAGTCCCCCGGTGTCGGTCCAGCCTCTGCTGACAGCCGACGGTATACCTCTTAAAACCAGCCTGCAGCGCTCGATGCGCCGCAGCAAACTCCGGGCGATTTGCCTGGTGCTGCCACCGCTAATTTTTCTGCTTGGCCTTTTTATCATCCCGATCGGCAACCTGCTGACCCGTAGTACCGACGACACACTGATTAACTATCAATTACCGCTGACCTTCGCCATGATCGATCAGTGGGATCGAAAAACACTGCCAGAAGAAGACCTCTTTGAGGCAATATATCTGGATCTTTCGAGTCTGAACAAATACCTGATTAGCGATAATTTTTCTGATGCTGTAGATCCCAGCGATCCAGCCTGGAGGGTGCGTATCCCTAAGAAAGGCCCGTATCGTGATGCCATGATCGCAATCGATCCACGCTGGCAATCAGCAAGCACCTGGCTCCCTATTCATGAGATAGCAATGGTCGGTGTAAACGCCCAGGGCACCGAAAGAGAGAGAGAAAACAAGGCAAGACGAGCCCAGTTTAATATCTGCGCATATCTCACGCCTCTCACGAACGCTGACTGCACCAAGTTATACAAAGTATTACAGGCCTGGGATGGCGCCAGCGCACCTGACGAGACCTTCTTTAACGCGTTGTACAAGGATCTTAGTTCAGCCAACAAGTTTCTCGTTGGCAAGTCCAGCACCCGGATGAATTATGGGAAACCCGGCTTCAAGAGTCTGATCAAGAAATCCAGTCGCAAACTCAAAAAGGTCAGTGAGCCGCCGTACCGGGATGCCATGATCAAGGCAGATAAACGTTGGGGTGATGTGGCCTTCTGGCAAACCCTGGTCACGATGCAAGAGCCCCAAACCACGGGCTATTATCTTAATGCCGTGGATCGCAAGTGGAATAAGGACCACGAAATCGAACTGCAACCCGCAGAACGCCGCGTCTATGCAATGCTTTGGTGGCGAACCTTTCTGGTCAGCCTGATCGTCACTGTAGGCTGTCTGATATTGGCCTACCCGGTAGCCCACCTTCTAGCCACGCTGCCCTTGAGGTATTCCAATATCTTGATGATCTGCGTGCTGATGCCGTTTTGGACTTCGCTGCTGGTTCGCATTGTTGCCTGGATGGTCATGCTGCAACAGGAGGGGGTAATCAACGACACCCTGGTGATGCTGGGTCTTCCCGATGAAAACCGCCTGCCGATGATGTACAACTTTACCGGCACGGTGATTGTGATGATCCAGATCCTGCTGCCGTTTATGATCCTGCCGATCTACAGTGTCATGAAAACCATTCCGCCAAACTACATGAAAGCCGCGCAGAACCTTGGTGCGACGCCAGCGATAGCTTTTTTACGAGTCTATATGCCGCAGACACTTCCCGGTATCGGTGCAGGGGTAATACTCGTCTTTATCGTGGCGATCGGGTACTACATCACCCCAGAACTGGTTGGCGGCAAAGACGGACGCCTGATTGGCAATATGGTGGCCTACCACATGCAAAAGTCCCTTAACTGGGGGCTGGCAGCCGCCATGGGCTCAATCCTACTTGCTGGGATTCTGATGCTGTACTGGATCTACGACAAGATCGTGGGTATCGACAACATGAAACTGGGATAAGACGATGGCACTTCCTGCCTATGCGAGCCCAGCCCAGCGCCTGTGGCACTATATATACCTCACAATCTGCTCCTTGGTGCTGTTCTTTCTGGTGATGCCACTGATTGCCGTGATCCCAATCTCTTTCAGTGTCTCACCCTTTCTTCAGTTTACTCCGGAGATGCTGCGTCTGGACCCCGAGGCCTTCTCCCTGCGCTGGTATCGGATGATGATAGGTGACTGCTCAGACCCTGGGATCACCACGGTCTGCAGTGACAACTGGAAAATAGGTGCCAAGAACAGCCTGTTTATCGGCGTTATCGCGACGGCGCTGGCGACCACGCTGGGTATATTCGCAGCCCTTGGGCTTAGCCGGCCGATTATGCCGTTTCGCAAACTGATTATGGCCATCATGATCTCGCCACTCATCGTGCCGCTGATCATCACCGCGTCGGGCATGTTCTTTTTCTTTGCCAAGCTCAACCTGGTATCCACTTACACCGGACTGATTCTTGCGCACACAATTCTGGGCTTTCCCTTTGTGGTGATTACCGTAACGGCTACGCTAGTTGGCTTTGATGCCAGTCTAACCAAAGCAGCGGCCAGCCTGGGCGGAGGGCCGGTGCGCAATTTCTTCAAGGTACAGATGCCTCTTATATTACCTGGGGTCATCTCCGGAGCGCTCTTTGCCTTTATCACCTCTTTCGATGAAGTCGTGATCGTGCTGTTCATCGGCGGGCCTGATCAGATCACTCTGCCACGTCAGATGTGGTCTGGAATTCGCCAGGAAATCAGCCCAACTATCCTTTCGGTTGCGACAATACTGGTCATTCTGTCGATCTGTCTGTTGACGGCAGTCGAACTGCTGCGCCGTCGCAGTGAACGGCTTCGGGGCATACGCCCGACCTGAGGCTCCACAAGCTCATGACCCAAACCTCGCAGGCAACTCTGGCGCTTAAGGTCGAAGATCTCCACAAGCGCTTCGGCGCTGTTGAAGTGCTCAAAGGTGTGCACCTTGATGCGGCTACTGGTGATGTGATCTCAATGCTGGGTGCATCTGGCTCTGGCAAGAGCACTTTTTTGCGCTGCATCAATCTTCTGGAAACACCCGATAGCGGTAACATCACGGTACACGGTGAGACTATCGGTATGACTACCGACAAATCCGGGCGGCCCACGCCTAGTGACATGACTCAAGTGATTCGGTTACGCGCGCGCCTGGGCATGGTCTTTCAAAGTTTCAATTTGTGGTCACACATGACCGTGCTGGAGAACGTCACTGAGGCACTGATACACGTGCTGAAGATGCCAAAGCCAGACGCCCTCGACCGCGCTCAGGCAACGCTCGACAAAGTGGGTATGTACGACCGCCAGGATTACTATCCAGCCCATATCTCTGGTGGGCAGCAGCAACGCGCCGCCATTGCTCGGGCTTTAGCCATGGAGCCCGATTTGATGCTCTTTGACGAACCAACTTCCGCGCTCGACCCGGAACTGGTAGGTGAAGTCCTCAAAGTGATGCGCGCCCTGGCCGACGAGGGGCGAACCATGATCGTAGTGACTCATGAAATCGGTTTTGCCCGCGATGTATCGAATAAGGTAATTTTCCTGCATGAAGGAGCGATTGAATCTGAAGGGATCCCGGCCGACATGTTTGGCAACCCAGAATCAGCGCGTTTTCGCCAATTTCTGTCGAACACACTGCACTAGCCGGGGACAGACACGAAACAGTGGCCCGGTGTACCATTACCACACTGGAATTTCCAACAACTAAAAGGAGAAAAGAGATGATCAAGAAAAAACTAACAGCGCTGGGGCTGGCTGGCATGCTGGCATTGGCAAGCGGCATTGCCACTGCTGGCGATCCGTTGCGGGTTGGCGTTGAAGGCGCCTACCCACCGTTTTCTTGGAAAGAGGCTGACGGCTCGCTAAAAGGCTTTGATATTGATTTCGCAATGGAAGTCTGCAAAAGACTTAATCGAGAGTGCGTACTGGTTGAACAGGAATGGGATGGGATGATTCCCGCCCTGCTGGCAAGAAAGTTCGATACGATTATTGCCTCCATGTCGATTACCGAGGAACGAAAAAAGAAGATCGATTTCACCATCAAGTACTACAACACCCCGGCTAAGTTAGTCTCCAAGGCAAACCCAGGGTTTGAAGGCACCGCTGACGGTCTCAATGGGAAACGTCTGGGCGTACAGCGGGCAACCACTCACCAGTGTTCTGCTGAAAAGCTTTATCCTGGAGCCGAGCTGGTCCTGTATGGAACACAAGAAGAAGTCTGGCAGGATCTGGCATCAGGCCGACTCGATGCCCAACTGTCTGACTCGCTTCAGGCATACGAGGGTTTCCTGGCTCTGGATGCAGGCAAAGGCTTTGATTTTCTGGGCGATGCCATTGACGACATTGAGTGCCAAGGAGTGGGGGCAGGCTTTGCAGTTCGCAAGCAAGACTCCGCGCTACGTGATGCACTTAGCCAGATCATCCTAGATATACGAGCTGATGGCACCTACAAGGCGATGAACGATGCTTACTTCGCGGTTGATATTTACGGTGGTTGAGTTGATCTACTGACTCACATTTAATCTGAACGGGCCCCCAGCGGGCCCGTTCATTTTTCAATCCCAAAATGGATTCCGTCTGGGAGTACCGCAACCTGCTGTTATCTGGCACAGCAGTAACAGTACAGTTGGCACTGGCATCGCTGACGCTCTCTGTGGTTCTCGGCCTCATTGGCGCTTCGGCCAAGCTCGCTGTTAACCCAATACCCCGGCGTATCGCTGGTATTTACACCACACTCGTACGCGGAGTGCCAGACCTGGTGCTGATGATGCTGCTGTTTTACGGCGGACAGCAGGTTGTCAATGATCTGGGCGCCGCAACAGGCTGGTGGGATTATGTCGAGATCAACCAGTTTATCGCTGGCGTCTGGTCTATCGGCTTTGTTTTCGGGGCCTACATGACCGAGACCTTCCGTGGCGCGATCCTCGCAATACCCCGCGGTCAAATCGAAGCCGGCATCTCCTGCGGCATGACGCCACTGTTGATTTTCCGACGCATCACCTGGCCACAGATGGTACGCCATGCCCTGCCCTCTTTTACCAACAACTGGCTGGTGCTGATTAAGGCCACGGCACTGGTCTCCGTGATCGGCCTGCATGATCTTGTCTGGAACGCATCTACCGCTGGACGGTCCGTGCGTGAGCCTTTCTCCTTCATGTTCGCGGTATTGATCATCTACCTCATTCTTACCGCCTTCTCAGACGTAGGCCTTCGCTGGCTGGACCGGCGCTACAACGTTGGAGTCGACCGGGCTTAATGGCAATGGCAGAGCAAGAACGGACTTTCTTCGAGTATCTCGTTTATATCAGCGAGAACCATTCACCACTGGATTTCATGCTGGTGGCTGACCATATAGACAAATTCTTTTTTGGCGCGCTGCTGACTCTTGAGATCACTATCCTATCCCTGTTGATCGGGGGCGTTATGGCCGTGCCGCTGGCCATCGCCCGGGCTTACCGCACTCCATGGTTCAACGGTCCTATCTGGGGCTTTACTTATTTCTTTCGGGGCACACCACTTCTGGTTCAGACCTATCTGGTCTATTACGGCCTTGCCCAGTTTGACGTCGTTCGTGAGAGCTTTCTGTGGGGACCGATCCTATCCAACGCCTGGTGGTGCGCACTGATCACCTTCAGCCTCAATACCGCTGGTTACACCACGGAATTCCTGCGCGGTGCTATCGAAAATACACCCAAGGGAGAGATCGAAGCCGCCCGGGCCTGCGGTATGTCACAGGCCCGCATGATCTGGCGAATTGTATTGCCCAGTGCGTTTCGCCGGGCCCTGCCTGCCTACTCCAACGAAGTGATCTTCATGCTGCACAGCTCGGTTGTGCTCAGCACTATCACCCTTCAGGATATTCTCGGCGTGGGGCGCTGGCTGAACGGCCGCTACTACCTGGCCTATGAAGGCTTTGTCACTGCCATGGTCTTTTACATGGTGCTGGTATTTTTTATCAGTACTGGATTTAGACTCTGGGAGAAACGCTGGCTGGGTCATCTGCGGCCCCGTGATACTGCCGATGCCTGAAGTGGACATGTAAAATATTGTCTTAACCGTATGCCCTTACCTTACCGTCAGCTTGCCAGGATCCCAGATGCCAGCGACCCTTAAACTCGCCCAGACGCTGATCCGCCGACCCTCAGTCACTCCAACTGATGGGGGCTGCCAGGATCTGATTGCAGGCGCTCTTGCGCCTTATGGTTTTGAGCCGGAGGTCATGAATTTCGGGTCGGTACGCAATCTGTGGCTGCGGCGCGGCTCAACATCACCACTATTCGTTTTTGCCGGACATACCGATGTGGTGCCCACGGGTCCCGAAGAAAGTTGGCGTTACCCGCCTTTTAAGGGCAAAGTCGTTGAAGACACACTCCACGGCCGTGGTGCTGCCGATATGAAAGGTAGCCTGGCGGCAATGGTCGCCGCCTGCCAGAGATTCACCGAGCTAAATCCGGATCACAGTGGCTCGATCGCGCTACTTCTGACCAGTGACGAGGAAGGCCCGGCAGTAGATGGTACCGTACGTGTTATTGAGACCTTGAGCGCCCGAGGCGAAATAATTGACTGGTGCCTGGTCGGTGAGCCGACGAGTTCGCAGCATCTTGGAGATACCATCAAGAACGGGCGCCGGGGATCTCTGGGGGGCACCTTGACAGTGCGCGGCATCCAGGGCCACGTGGCTTATCCGCACCTGGCCGACAACCCCCTGCACCGGCTGGTCGGCATTATTAACCAACTCGCGGGACATGGCTGGGACGAGGGTAACGAATTCTTCCCGGCGACCACCTTTCAGGTTTCCAACCTCACCGGAGGTACTGGCGCCAGTAACGTTATTCCCGGTGAGGCCCAGGCCCGATTCAATCTACGGCACTGTCCTGACACCAGTGCCCAGTCGATTCGTGAAACCATTGACTCAATCTGTGAAGCCCACGCGGAGGATTTCAACATCGACTGGGATCCCCTGGGTCTACCCTATCAGACCCTGCCGGGAGAATTAGTCAACGCGACTCGAAGCGCCATCGCCGAAGTCGTCGGCATTCAGGCTGCTCTTTCCACTGCCGGTGGCACCTCAGACGGACGGTTCATCGCACCCACCGGAGCGCAGGTTATAGAGCTGGGACCGATTAACCGCACCATCCACCAAGTCGATGAAGCCGTAAGCATCGAAGACCTGGAACACCTTTCACAAATATACGAACGGGTCCTCAAACACCTGCTTGCCTGAATAATCTCCAGAGCGCGGCATTGCATTACCAAACGGTAATGCTTTGTTTAGCTTGCGGTAATGGGGGCCGTCTTAAGGTGCCCTGGAACTTAGCAACCGCACTCAGGGAGATAGCCTCATGCTACAACAACGAACGCTGCGCCGACTCGCACCCCAGGTCACAGCCGTGGCCCTCGCCACCATAGCCACCGCCAGCGCTGTACTGTACGCAAGCCGAACCGCCACGGCACTGCCGCAAGGCACCGACACAGTAATGACTGTCTCTGGGGGACCCGGCTCTGGTTTTGCAGATCTGGTCGAGGCCGTGCGACCCGCCGTCGTTAATATTTCAATCCGCACGGTACAACATATTTCTACACGTCCGGACAATGACAATTCTGAGAACTCATTTTCACAACGGCATGGTCAGGAATTTGGCTTTCGTGGACAGCCGCAGATGCGTGAATTCATGGAGCGGTTTTTCGGCGAGACTGTTCCAAAGGGGCCGCGTGGGCCCATGGAGGCCCGCTCACTGGGATCTGGGTTTATTATCGACGCTGCAGGCCTGGTAGTGACTAATCATCATGTCATCGGCAATGCTGACGAGATTGAGGTAGTACTGGAAGACGGTCGCGTATTTCCCGCCACGGTTCGCGGCAGCGACCAACGCACCGACCTCGCCTTGCTGGAAATCCACGCCAACGAGCCGCTACCCTATGTTTCATTTGGCGATTCTGACCACGCCCGTGTCGGTGACTGGGTGATTGCAATCGGCAACCCCTTTGGCCTGGGAGGCACTACGACTTCCGGAATCGTTTCCGCCCGCGGTCGTGATATCAACAGCGGCCCGTATGTAGATTACATTCAGATCGATGCCTCTATTAACCGGGGCAATTCGGGAGGGCCGCTTTTCAATAATGCAGGAGAGGTTATCGGCGTCAACACGGCGATTTTTTCGCCCAACGGTGGCAGTGTTGGAATCGGTTTTGCGATTCCTGCATCTCTCGCACAGAACGTTATCAGTCAGTTGCGTGATAGCGGACAGGTTGCACGGGCATGGCTCGGCGTCGAAATACAGGCAGTCGGACCCGACATCGCCCACAGCCTCGGTCTTGGCGAACCCCATGGCGCACTGGTATCGCGCATCAGTCCAAACAGCCCGGCCGCCCGCAGTGATCTTCGCACCGGCGACGTTATCGTGAGTCTCGATAACGAGCCGGTAAAACGGATGCGCCACTTGCCACGCCTGATAGCGAGAACCCCTACGGGCCAGCCTGTGTCATTCGGGGTTTGGCGATCTGGCCAGGAAATGATGGTAACGGCAACCCTGGAGCCACTTAAGGGTTCACGCCAGGGCCTCGACCAACAAGAGCGAGAACCCACCCGCAAGCTGGGTCTGAAACTATCGATGCTCGACGAGGCCAATCGGCAACGACTCGGCAATAGCGGCAATGGCGTTCTGATCCAGGACGTAGCACCGCAAAGCCCCGCAGCCCATAAGGGCCTTCGCCCAGGGGATATCATTTTGAAAGTAGGTGCAAAGCCAGTGGGCACGCCCGAAGATGTTCTGAATCAAGTTGATCTCGCTCGGGCCGATCAACAAAACAAGGCAATTCTGCTGCTGGTAGAGCGCAACGGCGACCAGCGTTACGTCGCCATCAAGGTGGGTTAGCCTGCTCTTTTGAGTCACTGGCCGAGGGTTCCCCTCGGCCAGTGCTGCTCGGTTAGAATTTCTGGATTGAACCTTCAAAATAAATGAAATTGTTATCTTGCGTATCCTGCTGATAGAGGATGACCCTGAGGCGGCCCGCTATGTTTCCCGCGGCCTGCGGGAAGCCGGTCATCTAGCAGATACTGCGGACAACGGCCCGGACGGCCTGGCCCTGGCTGCCAGTGAGTCCTATGATCTTCTCGTCATCGACCGCATGCTTCCAGCAATGGATGGGCTATCAGTGATTGCAAATCTGCGGGATCTGGACAACCACACACCGGTGCTGATCTTGAGCGCGTTGGGTGATCTTGAAGACCGGGTCACCGGGCTTCGGGCTGGCGGCGATGATTACCTGCCAAAACCTTTTGCTTTTGAGGAATTGCTCGCGCGAGTCG
>Ga0233427_10000243_pt1 | contig 72482 bp, 69 predicted proteins | sample SI_118_April2016_5_FD_179885 | JGI IMG/M metagenome (GOLD analysis project Ga0233427, IMG submission 179885) | Seawater microbial communities from Saanich Inlet, British Columbia, Canada - SI_118_April2016_100_MG | ecosystem: Environmental > Aquatic > Marine > Inlet | place: Canada: British...
GAAAGTGACCTACAACAAAATAAGTGTCATGTACATTAATATCTAAAGCACTATCTCCTAAAATAATTCCAGTTAATCCACCCGTAATAAATGCTGAAACCGTTCCAATAGCAAATAACATTGCTGGTGTAAAACGAATATTTCCTCTCCATAAGGTGGCTAAATAATTAAATACTTTTACGGCTGAAGGTATAGCGATAAGTAAAGTCGTAAATGTAAATACAGATCCTAGGAAAGGATTCATTCCAGTCATAAACATATGATGACCCCAAACAATAAATGATAAAAATGCAATTAATAATAACGCGCCAACCATTGCTTTATATCCAAAAATAGGTTTTCTTGAATTTACAGCAATCACCTCAGAAACAATACCTAATGCAGGTAATAAAATAATATAAACTTCAGGATGACCTAAAAACCAAAATAAATGCTCGAATAAAATAGGGCTCCCTCCTTCATTATGTAAAACTTCACCATTAATAATGATATCTGAAAGATAAAAACTAGTACCAAATGATCTGTCAAAAATTAGTAATAAACCACAAGATAAAAGAACTGGAAATGAAAGGACTCCAAGTATTGCGGTAATTAATAAAGCCCAAACTGTAAGAGGAAGACGTTTCATAGTCATTCCAATAGTTCTTAAATTTAATATTGTAACTATATAATTTAGGCCTCCAAGTAATGAGCCAACAACAAATAATGTTATACTAATTAACCATAATGTCATCCCAGTACCTGACCCTGCAATTGCTTGTGGCAGTGCAGAAAGTGGAGGGTAGATTGTCCAACCACCAGATGCTGGCCCTGACTCAACAAATAATGAACTCATCAATACAACTGTAGCGAGAAAAAAGAACCAATAAGAAAGCATGTTTAAAAATCCAGAAGCCATATCTCTCGCCCCAATTTGTAATGGTATTAAGAAATTAGCAAATGTACCTGAAAGACCGGCTGTTAGCACCCAAAAAACTAATATTGTACCATGCATAGTAACTAAAGCTAAATATTTATCAGGATTTAAACCTCCTGCATCATTTAACCAAGCGTCTGGAAGTAAGTTATACAATATAGAAGTTTCACCTGGATTGGCTAATTGGACTCTGAAAATAGCAGACATCAGCATCCCAACAACTGCCATAAACATTCCAGTTATAAGAAATTGCTTTGCAATCATCTTATGATCCTGACAAAAAACGTATTTAGTAATAAAGTTTTCTTTATGATGTTCCGACATCTTTTATATTATTTTTGAGTTAATAATTTTGTTTCTAAATTATCCTGAGAAGCAATCCAAATATCATATTCTTCTTGGGTTTCAACAATAAATTTCATTTGCATGTTAAAATGTGAAGCTCCACATATTTTATTACACAATAAAACATATTCAAAATCTACTCCTTCACTTTCTTTCATTTGAGCAGTTGTTTTGGTAGGAGTAAATCCAAATTGAGTAGTCATTCCTGGAACGCAATTCATTTGAACTCTAAAATGTGGCAAGAAAGCAGAATGTATTACATCCTGAGAACGGAACTTTAATAATACAGGTTTATCAACTACTAAATGAATTTCTCTGGTCATTTTATCATCAGCAGAATTGATATCTAACATGTCAACACCAACAGTGTTTTTCCCTTTAACTAATTTATAATTTGCTTTCCCTAATTTATTGTCAATACCTGAATATCTTGCAGTCCAATTAAATTGTTTCCCATAAACTTCAATTACTTTCGTTGATTCAGATATCTCAACATTCATAGCTTTATCCCAAGTTTTTAAGCCAAAGATAATGAGTGCTGTAAGAATTATAGTAGGAATAACAGTCCATACAACTTCTAACTTATTATTATGCGATAAAAAATATGCTTTATTAGATTTTTTACCCCTATACTTATATAGAAAATAAAATAGAATCGGTGATGTAATAAAAAATACTATAATAATTAATCCCATTGACACTTTCATTAATAAATCAATTTGGGCTCCATGTATCGAGCTTGCAGGAGGTAATAAAACATGATTCCAAGTTATCATTTGCCAGACAACAAAAATTAAAAACCCAAAACCTACTATTAAAAATAATAACCCTTGAGTGCTATTATCTTTATCAGTTACTTCATTAACATCCTTATTTTTTATTTCTGATAATAGCTCGCTAACTCTAATAATTTGAACTAATGTTGCAATAACTAAGATTGCAATAATAAAAATTAAAATATTTGTCATTTGATAAATTTTTTCGCTCGCAAAAGTAAAAAAACCAATTTATGCAAACTATAATTTAACGTATAATTTTAGATTAAGTTTTATTTATATGAATTCTATATAATATGTTAAGAAATATCCTCAGAATTCCATTCTGCAAAAGAAGTATTCGTTTCAGATAAAACCACTTTACACAAAGAAATTTTTTCTGGCAATCTAGATTTAATGTGATTAGCAAAATCTATAACTAAGTTTTCGGAAGTAGGTTGGTATGGCAACAAAAAAACTTTTTCAAAAGCTGATAAATCAATATTAGCATGAGGAGAATTAACATTTAACACCAAAGAATGATCATATTTATCCACAATTTCAGGCTTTACAATTTCTTTGATAACCCCAAAATCCATCACCATTCCATCCTTAGTATGTCCTTGTTCGCTTTTAACTTCACCCCTTACTGTTACCCATAAACGATACGAGTGTCCATGAATATTTTTGCACAAACCATCATAACCGTGAAGGGCATGTGCCATTTCAAACTTAAATTCTTTTGTTATTCTAATCATCTTTATTTAGGTTTAAGTTTACTCTTTTGTGGCTATAATACATCTTTTTATTGTCCGTACCTTTTCGTATTTTTTTTTGTTCTTCTAAAGGTAAATTTACAATTTCAATGCATTCAACTGAACAGCAATTTTCATATTTACCTTTACAACTATCACATTGCAAAAACAATAAATTACAATTTACATTCTTGCAATTTACATGTGTATCAAACAGTTCTCCACATTGATGGCAATTACTAATGACATCATTAGAAATACGCTCCCCTCTTCTTTCATCAAACACAAAATTCTTGCCTTCAAAATTATTGTTTAGACACTCATCTTCATCTAACTGCCTTGCATAGTCAATAATTCCACCATGCAACTGATTTACATCTTGGAAGCCATGATGCTTTAAATAAGCTGATGTTTTTTCGCACCTAATACCTCCTGTGCAATAGAGTAAAATCTGCTTATCTTCTTTGCCTTTTAGGATTTTTTTTATTTCTGGTAATTCTTCTTTAAAAGTTTCTACGTCAGGGCAAATTGCACCTTTAAATTTTCCTATTTCACTCTCATAATGATTACGCATATCCACCACAGTAGCTCCTTTTTCGAGAGCCTCATTCCATGCTTTTGCATCCATGTGAGTGCCAACATTTGTTACATTATACTCATCAATTGGTAAACCATCAGCAACAATTTTTTTTCTTACTTTTATGGTTAATTTGAAAAATGATTTCCCATCATCTTCTACTGCAATTTTAAATGGCATCTCTGCAAAAAGAGGATTTTCATGAACAGTCTTTACAAATGCATCCCAATTTGGTTCAGGAACACTTAACTGAGCATTTACCCCTTCATACGCCAAATAGATTCTCCCCAAAACACCTAAATCTCTCCATGATTCGTATAACTCATCTCTCAAATCAGCAGGAGAATCAATAATCACATATCTGTAAAAAGAAACTGTCTTTCTGTTAAACTCCTCCTGCTCCACTAAATTTAAGCCTTGTTCCTTGCTTAATTTGTTGAACATATTTTTTTTACCCATATTCGGATCCATAATTTATTCCTCTATTTTGGGCGACAAAGATACAAAATCCATAATTTGTATTGTAATTATAATTAATAGGCTGAAAATAATGTTTAATGCTATATTTGTGCCAAATATTTACAGATGAAAGAAAGGATATTAATAATAGGTTCGTCGGGTCAAATTGGTACTGAATTGGTGATGGAATTAAGGGATATGTACGGAAACGAAAATGTTATCGCTTCTGATATTCGTCCTTCTTGCAAGGAAGTAATGGATTCAGGTCCGTTTGAAACTTTAAACATAATGGACGAACAATTATTAAGAGGTATTGTAAAGAAATATAAAGTTACTCAAGTCTATTTATTGGCTGCACTTCTTTCAGCAACTTCCGAACAAAATATTGAATTAGGTTGGAGATTGAATATGCGTTCTCACTCTCATGTATTAGATTTAGCAAAAGACGGACTCATTAAAAAGATTTTTTGGCCTTCATCTATTGCAGTTTTCGGCCCGACAAGTCCAATGGAAGATACGCCACAATATACAATAATGGAACCCAATACAGTTTACGGAATTACCAAACAAGCAGGTGAAAGATGGAATGAATATTATTTCAATAAATTTGGTGTTGATGTAAGAAGTATCCGTTATCCGGGGCTTATTGGATGGAAAGCAGTTCCAGGCGGAGGAACTACCGACTATGCAGTGGATATTTTTCATAAAGCTATTCAACATGAGAGATACGAAAGTTTCTTATCTGAAAATACAAGATTGCCAATGATGTATATGTCAGATGCAATTCGTGCAACCATTGAGCTAATGGAAGCGCCTGCCGAACAAGTAAAAATCCGTTCTTCTTACAATTTGGCAGGATTAAGTTTTACGCCAAAACAGATTGCAGAAGAAGTTAAAAAACATATTCCTGATTTTAAAATCACTTACAATCCTGATTTCAGACAAGCAATTGCCGATTCCTGGCCATCATCTATTGATGATAGTTATGCACAAAAAGATTGGGGTTGGGAATTGAAATATGATTTAGAGGAAATAACTTCTAATATGATAAAAAACTTGAAAGAACAATATAAGAAAACAATATGCTAATTTGATGATTTGGCAATTTCTCCCAATAACTAGCAACTAACAACTAATCCATGAGAGAACTAAAAATATACAATACACTAAAAGCTGAAAAAGAGGTTTTTAAACCTATAACTGAAGGATTTATAGGGATGTATGTTTGTGGCCCTACTGTATATGACAATATACACCTAGGAAATGTTCGTACCTTTATTAGTTTTGATATGATATATCGCTACCTATTGCATTTAGGGTATAAGGTAAGGTATGTAAGAAACATTACAGATGCAGGACATCTAACTGATCATAATACTGAAGATAAAATTACAACCAAAGCAAGGTTAGAGCAACTAGAGCCAATGGAAGTTGTTCAGAAATATACAGTTGATTTTCATGAAGTATTAAAGCAATACAACCTTTTACCACCAAGCATTGAGCCTACTGCTACAGGGCATATTGTGGAGCAGATTGAAGCCATCCAAACTATACTTGAAAGTGGAATAGCTTATGTTGTTAATGGCTCAGTTTATTTTGATGTGTTAAAATACAATGAAACTGAAAATTACGGAATACTATCTAAGCAAGTTATTGAATATGGAATAGAAAATACTCGAGAACTTGACGGGCAATCAGATAAAAAAAATCCACAAGATTTTGCGCTCTGGAAAAAAGCGGAAGAAAATCATATCCAAAGATGGAATTCCCCTTGGTCAGTTGGTTTTCCGGGTTGGCATTTAGAATGTACTGTGATGAGTACTAAGTATCTTGGTAGCCAGTTTGATATTCATGGCGGAGGAATGGATTTAAAATTTCCGCATCACGAGTGTGAAATTGCACAAGCACAGGTTTGTAATCATAAAACTCCTGTAAACTATTGGATGCATACTAATATGCTAAATCTTAACGGAAAAAAAATGTCTAAGTCAACTGGAAATTCCATACTCCCTAGTGAAATTTATACCGGCACAAACCCTTTATTATCCAAAACATATTCTCCTAGTGTAAGTCGATTTTTTATGATGCAAGCCCATTATTCAAGCATTCTAGATTTATCGGATTCTGCTCTATTATCAGCCGAAAAAGGGTTTCTAAAGCTAATGAATGCTATAGAAACTTTAGAGCAAATTTCTGCTGCTGACATCTCAACTTACGATGTAAACGCCTTGGAGGAAAAGTGCTATGCAGCAATGAGTGATGATTTCAATACACCAATTTTAATTGCTCATTTGTTTGATGGCGTTAGAATTATTAATTCTTTAAAAAGTGGAAAAGAAAGTTTAAACATTTCTGATTTAGAACAACTAAAAACAATATTCAATATCTTTGTTACTGATATTTTAGGATTTATCTCTCATAAAGAAAGTAATGGAAACGACCTAACGAATAATATAATGGAATTGGTATTGCAACTAAGAGGGAATGCTAAAAAATCTGGAGATTTTGATACTGCAGACTTAATTAGAAATGAGTTAGATAAGGTTGGAGTCCAAATAAAAGATGGAAGAGAAGGTAGTAGCTGGGAGGTAAAATAGTTAGTAGTTGTTAGAAAAAGATGAATACACAGAAAATAAAAAATATATCATATAGAAGCTTACTAATGATATCTATTTTATTAATTATTGGATGTTCCACCGAACCTCAGCAGAAAACTAAACCCGTTTCAAAACCAAAAGTAAAAATTGAAGTTCCAACTTTTAATGCAGATTCTGCTTATGACTTTGTAGCAAAACAAGTTAGTTTTGGTCCTAGAGTAATATCAAGCAAAGGATGGGAAAATTGTGCAATTTGGTTAGAAAAAAAATTCAAAACCTACACCCCAACTGTAATCGTACAAGAAGCTCAAATCACTACCTATGATGGTAAGAATCATACTCTAAAAAATATCATAGCTAGCTTTTCTCCTGAAAAAAATAATAGAGTAGTTCTTTTTGCGCATTGGGATAGCAGGCACATTGCCGACCATGATACTGAAAACCAAAATAAGCCAATACTTGGAGCAAATGATGGAGGAAGCGGAGTTGGAGTTTTAATAGAAATGGCAAGACAATTCAGTATTATAAATCCTACAATAGGAGTGGATATTATTCTTTTTGATGCAGAAGATTATGGTCAACCTGAAAATTCCGGGTTTCCAGTTATGCAGAATTCTTGGTGTTTAGGGTCCCAATACTGGAGTAATAATCCGCATAAACAAAATTATTTTGCCCGATATGGAATTCTGTTAGATATGGTAGGAGCAAAGGATGCTACATTCAGGCACGAGCAGATTTCCTTTTATTATGGATCAAACATCTTACAGAAAGTGTGGCGCAAGGCAAGTCGATTGGGCTTTGGTAATCATTTTGTATTTGAAAATGCAAATCAGATATTAGATGATCATTATTATGTAAATACAATTACAGGCATACCAACTATTGATATTATTGAGTACGATCCTGCAACAGAAAGCAACTTTAACCAGCATTGGCATACCCATAAAGATGATATGGATAATATTGACAAAAGCACCTTAAATGCAGTAGGGCAGACTTTGTTGGAGGTTATTTATCATGAGTATTAGTTTTTACATGAAAAAACTATTACTCATTTTTATTACATTAATAACACTTGCAAATGTAAGTTATGCTTCATTTCTAATTACGGAAGATAACACTGTATTAACTGCTGGAAATCTTGTCATTGATGAAGAGAAAGAATAATCATCATGGATGGTATTAATCTAAATACTTAATGCTATCATTGTAATAGGTGGTTTTTTCTTGTTACTCAGAACAGTGTGGCGTGCATGGAAAAAAAGAAAATGGTGGGCAATAAGACTATTACCATTGGTAATATTAATTTCTTTACCGGCATTCCTATCCTCATATAGATATTTAATTTCAATACCATTACTACTATTATTAGGAATGGGACTAATTTATAAGAGGTTGGTGGCTTAAACTACTCCTTAATCGTTTTCATGTAAAATCTCTCTACTTTATCTGGCCTATTGGGTTTTTCTTAAAAACTTAAGACTGGAATTAATAGAGGGATTATTAGTAAAGCAATTGATGTTTATTTCATATCCTAGTTTTTCCCATCCATATTCTTCCACAAGAAACTCAAGGATGTCGATTAATCTTATTCCGTGTAATAGATTATTATCTTGAGAATTACCAATGTTAATGTTATCAGTCATTGTTGGAGTTTTTATACTTGTCTTTTATTACCTACCTCCTATTGTTTCTATGTTTTGCTTGTCCAACATTTCTATTTTTATTCCTGTTGGCAAAAAACTCTTGTTTCTTTCTGTTTTTTTCCTTTTCAAATTCCTTTTTTTCCTTAGCATTCATAGGCTTATCCGTTTGCGGAAAAGGATGCCCTTTAACTTCTGTAATTTTCTGCTTGATTAATTTCTCAATATCACGAGCATATACATTTTCCTCTGGCTCACAAATTGAAATTGAAACACCTTTTTCACCTGCTCTACCACATCTACCAATCCTATGCACATAGGTTTCTGACTCATTAGGGATATCATAATTAAGTACATAACTTAGTTTATCAATATCAATTCCCCTTGCAGCAATATCGGTAGCTACCAAAACTCGTATTTTGGAATCTTTAAAAGACTGTAATGCTTTTTGTCTTTGGCTCTGTGCTTTATCTCCATGAATTGCTGCAGCCTCAATATTATTCTTTTTTAAATCACGAACTATTCTATCGGCACCATGCTTGGTTCTTGAAAACAATAATAATTGATTGATGTCCTTATCTTTTAATATATGCAATAGTAATTTTTTTTTATCTTTCTTATTTGTATAGTAAATAAACTGCTGAATAGTCTCGGCAGTTGAAGATACAGGACTGACAGATATCCTTTTTGGAAATTTCAATATTTGAGATGAAAGCCCTACAATATTTTTAGGCATAGTTGCAGAGAAAAATAAAGATTGTCGATTTTCAGGTAGTTTTTCTAACAGCTTTTTTATGTCATGAATAAAACCCATATCCAACATTCTATCCGCTTCATCCAATACAAAATAACCAATATCTTTTAAAGAAATAAATCCTTGCCCCATAAGATCCAATAATCTACCTGGAGTTGCTACTAACACATCAACACCATTATTAAGCGCAGAGGTTTGAGTCACTTGTTTCACTCCTCCAAAAATTACCGTATTCTTTATAGCATTATACTTTGAATAGTTCGTAAAACTTTCCCCAATCTGAATGGCAAGTTCTCTAGTGGGTGTGACTACTAAAGCTCTTATTTTTATTTTACTATTATCTTTTTTTTCATTTATCAAATGATGTAAAATAGGCAATGCAAAAGCAGCTGTTTTACCTGTTCCAGTTTGAGCGCTTGCTAGTATATCATGCTTCTTTAATACTAAAGGAATTGCTTGTTGCTGAATAGCTGTTGGGTGAATATAATTTTGGTCTTTAACAGCTTTTAGTAAGCTATGGTTTAAGTTTAAATCTTCAAATTTCATATTATAGTCCCTAGTTAGGATTTTTTTGCAAAGTTAAGATATAGTTATAAAGAGGATGAATAAAAGAAATTATTCCCCACAACCCTGAATATAGGTAATTTCAAAATCAACAACTTCTAAGGTTTTATTTTGTAAATTTCCTTGGATAATACACTCCAGAGGGAAATATTCCATTTCACAAACAGATAGATAAAGCGCTACTAGTTCTTCCATATTTTCATTTGGGAATATTAAATCAAATTCTTCAAGAGTTGCTTCATCCTTAAAAATATGTTGTCCTTCCCCATATACCCACCATCCTGTATAAGTGTTTTCATCAGAATTTTCTGCAATTATTTGTATTCGGCTTTCTTTTGTAATTTTTTCTGCTTCAGCACTTATTTTTAACAAAACACTACATGAAAAAAATATTACACTACAAAAAACTAATATGTGAAATCTGAAATCATTCATTTATTTTTTATAAAAATTCATTTCATCAATATATTTCCATGCTTTTTCTGGCATTAAGTAGGAAACATCTTTTCCTTGTTTAATAGAATTTCGGATAAAAGAAGCCGAAATTTCCATTTGAGGAACGTCATCAACAATATGGATATTTTGGTGAGTTCTATTTATTTTAATACCTGGCCTTGGGTAAACATATATAGAATAACCTTCGAAAATCTGCTCGTAATTTTTCCACTTATGAAAATTCTGTAAATTATCAGCTCCCATAATAAGCGCATACTCATTTTCTGGATACTCTTCTTTCAAACGCACCAAGGTATCAATGGTATAAGAAGGCTGTGGCATGCTAAATTCAATATCCGAAACTGCTAATTTAGGATTGTCTTCCGCCTCTGCTCTTATAATTTGTAATCTATGAAATTGATCCAGCAAAGTCTTTTTTTGTTTCAAAGGATTTTGAGGGGACACTACAAATAATACTTTTTCCAAATCAGAAAATTCTGTCATATAAGATGCAATAATTTTATGTCCTACATGCATGGGGTTAAAACTTCCAAAAAACAAACCTATTTTCATGCTTATACGTTTATAAAATTAGTAATGACTTCTTTTGTCTGTTCATAGGCGATTTCAAAATCATCATTTAATATTACAGTGTCAAACTGCTTATTTTTTGACATCTCTTCCTTCGCCTTATCTAATCTTTTTTTAAGGCTTTCATCCGATTCTGACCCTCTGTCAATTAACCTTTCCGCTAAGACTTCTAATGATGGTGGCATAATAAAAATAGACAAGCATTCTTTAGAATATTGTTGTTTTATATTCAATCCTCCTACAACATCAACATCAACAATCACAGTTTTATCATCACTCCAAATTATTTCAATTTCTGATTTTAAGGTTCCATAATACTGATTTTTATACACCTGCTCCCATTCTAGAAAAGCATCTTCCTTTATTTTTTTACGAAATCCGTCTATACCTAAAAAATAATAATCTTTTCCATGCAATTCATTCTCCCTCCTTTCACGGCTAGATGCCGAAACGGAAAAAGAAAGTTCAGGTATATCATTCAATAACTGATGAATAATAGAAGTTTTTCCTGCCCCCGATGGAGCTGATATAACAATGAGTTTTCCCACTTACAAAATATTTAATAATTGCTCCTTAATCTTTTCTAGTTCGTCTTTCATCTGTACAACAATTTTTTGCATCTCTGCATCTGATGATTTAGAGCCAATAGTATTTATTTCTCTACCAATTTCTTGACCTATAAAGCCCAACTTTTTCCCATTAGGAGCGTCTGCTTTCATAGTCTCAATAAAATACGAAAGATGAATATCTAAGCGCACCTGCTCTTCAGTAATATCTTGTTTTTCTAAATAGTAGATTAGCTCCTGCTCAAATCTATTTTCATCAATATTCTTAGTATCAATCTCAGCTAATTTATCTGCTAAACTTTTCTTTACTTTTTCAATTCTTGTTTTTGCAAGAGGTTCAATATCAACCAATAAAGTAGATAGTTTATTAATTCTTGCAGTAACATCTGCCTCTAATTTTTCACCTTCATCCAATCGGAATTGCAATATATTGCCAATGGCAATATCTATTCCTTTTGCTATTTCTTCCCACTCGTTATTATCTACTTTTTCCCCTCTTTTCACCATAACATCTGGCATTTTTAATAAAGTGGGTATTATATCTGTTGATTTAGCCTGAAAAGGAGTAAAAGTCCACATGTTCCATGTTAATCTCAAATCCTTTTTTAGTTGTAATATTTGTTGATGATATTTCTTTATTAAATCCGTATTTAAGGTGTATTTGGCACTTGACTCTGATGATTCTCTCCAAATAGATAATTCAATTTTACCTCTTTGTAATTTTTCAAAAAGTAATTTTCTTAGTTCTATTTCTTTATCTCTATAAATAGAAGACATCTTAACATTAGCGTCTATTTGTTTTGAATTAAGCGATCTTACTTCAATAGTAAATTTAGCATTTGTTAGGTTTAGTTCGGCTTTTCCATAGCCAGTCATTGATTGAATCATCAGAAAATATTTTTTGCAAATTTAAGAAAGTTTATTCTTTCTGTTCTTTAAGGGGACTAACACTTACTAAGTACACCCCCAGAAAAATAATACTTGCAGAAATAATTTTCATCTCATCTACGGTGTCGGCATTTCTAAATATCGCAAAAAGAGTAGCCAGTACAGGTTGTGTATAAATATAAATACTTACAGTTGAAGGGTTAAGTTGTTTTAAAGCAGAAGAATTTAGCAGATAAGCAATAACAGTAGTACACACTACTACAAAGGCAACTTCCCACATTATTTTTGGAGGGAGATTTGTCCATTCTACAGCCAATAATTCGCTATACCCAAAAGGAAATACATACAAAAACCCAAAACCAAACACATAAAACATAACGGTAATTGGATGGTATATTTGCATTAAAGGTTTTACTAATACCAAGTACAAACCATAACTTATTGCATTAATAAATACAAAAGCATTCCCTAGCGTAAAGCCAGTATTCGTGCTCAAACTACCTCCATTGAGTATTAGTGCGGAAGCTCCTATTAATCCTAATACTATCCCAACACCTTTTCTGAGATTTAGCTTTTCATGCAAAATAACAGCTGACATTATTAGTACCAGAATAGGATTAGAAGTCATAATAATTGCAGCATTAATTGGGGTGGTGATATTTAAACCTTCAAAAAAAAATAGCTGATTAATGGCTACACCAAAAATTCCACATATTGCCAACCGAATGATATCTTTCTTATCCACCTTTTCTTTTACAAACAAAAAGTATATAAGCGAAAACAAAGTAATGGCTCCCGTTACTCTTAATAATATAAACCCTGATGGCTGTATAAAATCAGGCATTACATCTTTTGCAAAAGTGTAATTAATGGCATAAATCAAGTTCGCTAAAAACAAAGAAATATGGGCTAAGGTAGTCTTACTCAAAAGGGATTATTTTTAGCAAAAGTAAAATTAATTACTACAACTTTTAATACATTTGCTAAGATAAATCTTAAATAAGAAATTTGAAAGTTGGAATCAAAAATATAGATGCGAATCAAGTGCAGAAAACTGCACTCATAACAGGTACGGGTGGTGGTATCGGTAAAGCTACAGCTGAACTTTTATTAAAAGAAGGTTATTTCGTTTTCGGATATTCCCGAACAAATAAAATTAACCATCCTAATTTTATCTTTATACCTATTGACTTAAGCGATCTTTCACAAGTTAATGATTTAGCCTTACCTACTATTAATTCGGATAATGTGCTATTCATAAATAATGCAGCTACTATAGGGAGCATTGTTCCTTTTGATAAAAAAAGAACTGGCGATATCATAAATGAGTATAATCTTAACTTAGTAAGTCCTACTATACTATGTCGAAAATTTATTACTATTTATTCTGAACAGGAAAAACTACTCATTAATATAGGCTCTGGAGCGGCTAACAGCCCTATTCCTTCTTGGAGCACTTATTGCGCGACTAAATCAGCACTAGATATGCTTACCCAGGTTATATCTGAAGAAAATCATGAGAAATTAAGAATATTCTCCGTTCACCCAGGCATAGTGGACACTAATATGCAGAAAACTATACGGGGGACTGACGAGTATTTATTTCCATTATTAAGCACATTTACAGCCTATCACAGCAATAACGAGCTAGAAACAACCACTATTGCCGCTCAAAAGCTCTATTATATTATACGAAATTCTAACGAATTCACCAAAAATATACTCTCAATTCGTGATGTTAATTTAAAATAGTTCAATTCTACTATTTTTACTATCATTTTACCCTTTAACTACTGATTATCAAATAGTTATATTGCATTGTAATTCTTAACAAGTTTATGTTTAAAACCATAGGTACGCTAACAATTAATACTCATCCAAAACCAACCTAAATAATTATAAATCAACCTGTTAAAAGTTAACGTAATTATTAAAAATACAAATTACCGAAAAAGGTTATTTTAAAAGAAGAAATAGCAAATCATTCAAAACAAAGTATTTAAGTTCTAATTTTGGCATCAGTATTAACTAAATTATTTTAAATTATGGACGGAGTATTTAAGTACATGAACGGCTTCTTTAAGGGGCTATCAGGTTTAATCATGACAGTTTTAGGTCTTGGAGTAGCAGTAGAAATCCTTTTCGGAGGAGGGGCTATGATGGGGATTTCTGTTATTGACAATGTAATGGCGGTTATTAACGGTCTTGGAGGTGCAGGATTTGCAGGATTAGTTGGTCTATGTGTTTTATGGAACCTATTAACGGCTAAGTAAAATAATCCTAGATGTATTATAATAAAATAGCCCTACAAATTGTAGGGCTATTTTATTTTATATATTTACCAACATAATAATTAAATTAAAAATAAATGGGTGATTTATTTTCGGATCTTAAAAAACTATTAACCTCAGCAATATCTATAGGGATTCAGTTTTTATGTTTAGGAGTTATTGTACAATTATTAATTGATGAAAAAATAATGGGATGGGATCCTGTTGGAAATATTCAGGCTGCAGGACCATCATTTATTGGAGTTATTGCTTTTATTGTATTGTACTTGCTATTTATTAGAAAGAAAGCTGAGTAGTTTAATGAGCTTCAAGCCAATTTATTCCTTCACCAATATCCACTGTTAAAGGAACTTTAAGCGTAATCGCTTTCTCCATTCTTTCTTTTACAAGTATTTTTAACTCTTCTGATTCTCTTTTGTGCATATCAAAAACCAGTTCATCGTGTACTTGTAATAACATTTTTGATTGCATTCCTCTCTTGTCCATTTCTGCCTGTACATCTATCATTGCTTTTTTTACAATATCAGCAGCCGAACCTTGTATAGGCGCATTAATTGCATTGCGTTCTGCTCCTGCACGCATTACTGCATTTTTAGAATTAATCTCTGTTAAGTATCTTCTTCTTCCCATTACAGTTTCCACATATTCCTTTTCTCTTGCTTGCGCAATTAACCCATCCATGTACTCCTTTACTTTAGGAAATTCTTTAAAATAGTTATCAATTATCTCTCTAGCCTCTGTTCGAGAAACACCTATATTTTGTGATAATCCAAAAGCCGAAATCCCATAAATAATTCCAAAATTAACGGACTTAGCATGTGAACGCATAGTCCTATCCACTTCTTCCACAGGGATTTTATATACCTTAGCTGCTGTAGCAGAATGAATATCTACACCATTATTAAAAGCGGTAAGCATTCCCTGATCCTTACTTAAAGAGGCCATTATTCTCAGTTCAATCTGAGAATAATCAGCTGCCATTAAAGTATAATTTTCATCTCTAGGAATAAAAGCTTCACGCACTTTCATTCCTCTTTTGGTTCGTATTGGAATATTTTGCAAATTAGGATTTACAGACGACAAACGGCCTGTTGCAGCAACTGACTGATTAAAAGTAGTATGTATTCTATTCGTATCCTTATTTACTAATAAAGGCAAAGCATCAACATAGGTTGAAACTAATTTCTTAATCGCTCTAAATGTTAAAATTGCATCAATAATAGGGTGCTCATCTTTCAATTTAAGTAAAGTTTCTTCAGAAGTAGAATACTGCCCAGATTTTGTTTTTTTAGGTTTTTTAGTCAGTATAATTTTTTCAAACAAAATTTCGCCCAGCTGTTTTGGTGAAGCAATATTAAATTTCTGCTCTGCTAACTCATGTATTAAAACAGTCTGTGTTATTAATTCTTCATTAAGTTTTTTACTATACTTCACTAACATATCTACATCCAGAGCAATTCCCTCAATCTCTATTTTTGCCAAAACAACAGTTAGCGGCATTTCAATAGTGGTGAATAAATTCCAAACACCAACTTCCTTCATTTCTTTTTCGAAAATAGCAGCCAGCTTAAAAATTACGTAAGACTTCTCGGCTGCAAAATCAGTAATTACATGCTTATCTAATGAAGAAAACTCTAATTTTGTTTTTCCTTTTCCTATTAAATCCTCCTCATCAAGTATCCTTTCACCTAAATAATTTTCAGCAACTAAATCAAGGCTATGCCTCATATCAGGGTGAAGCAGATAATGCGCCACTTCCACATCAAACAAGTTCCCCGCAATTACTATTCCTTCAATGGAAAGTACTTTGATTGCAAACTTTAAATCAAACCCCACCTTTTCAATATTTTTATTTTCAAAAATGACTTTAAATATAGCCAAATTTTTTAATGAGAATGGAATGTAAAAACCTTCACTTTTATTACAAACAAAACTAATTCCAACTATTTTAGTTATCAAAGCATCCTTAGTGTCTGTAATCAATTGGAAAGCAAATCTGCCTGACTCAGTAATAGTATTTACTAAACTAATTAATTTAGTTTCCTCAGTAATCAATTCATAATTACTTATTGCGGTTTCTTTTTGAACAACCTCTACTTGTTGAGCAAACAAATCAAACTGACTACTATGATTTACTTTTATTTCTGTTTTTAGGGCAGGGGGTTCTACCACTTGCTTTTGAGTTGAAGAAGTTCCTAATATTCTTTGCAACAAATTTCTGAATTCTAATTCTTCAAATAAATCTGTGATTTTTTGTTCATCTTTAGTAACCAAAAGCATATCCTCAGCATCAAAATGAATAGGGACATCTGTAATAATTGTAACCAACTTTTTACAAAGTAGACCTATTTCCTCTGACGCCTCAACATTCTCTTTCATTTTCCCTTTTAACTCATGTGAATTCGCGAAAAGCCCCTCCATTGAATCGTATTGTTTAAGAAATTTCTGAGCTGTCTTTTTACCTATTCCAGGGATTCCTGGTATATTATCAGCCGAATCTCCCATCATTCCTAAATAATCAATCACCTGATCCACCCTTTGAATATCAAACCTTTTCAATACTTCAGGAATTCCCCAAATTGTGGTGGGCTGCCATTTATTTCCTGGTCGGTACATAAATATATTATCTGAAACCAACTGAGCAAAATCCTTATCGGAAGTCATCATGAAGGTTTGAAAGCCTTCTTGTTCTGCTTTTTTTGCCAATGTACCAATTACATCATCTGCCTCAAAACCATCCATAAATAACTTAGGTATGTTGTAAGCCTCAAGTAATATGTCAATATACGGAAGGGCATCACGCAAGCCATCAGGCATTGCTTCTCTATGAGCTTTATATTCGGGAAATTCAATATGTCGTTCTGTAGGTTTTTTAGTGTCAAAAACAACCGCTATATGTGTTGGATTCTCCTTTGTAATAACTTCATTTAAGGTGTTTACAAAACCAAAAATAGCAGAGGTATCAAGCCCTTTAGAATTTATTCTTGGGTTTTTAGCAAATGCAAAATAAGCTCTATATATTAAGGCAAATGCATCTAAAAGAAAAAGTTTTTTTTCAGCTTTCATATTCTCAAAAATACAATTTTATAGTTGAATCAATTTGTAATTTATTACTTTTATTGCGTTAATTTTAAGCTTATGAATACAACAGAGAAAAAGAAAATTCTATCCACATTATTTATTCCTTTCCTGTTTTTACTACTGATGTGGTTAGTAAAAATTATTGAAGTGAATTTCCAACTTAGCTTTGTTCGTTATGGTGTTTTTCCTCAAACAATTGATGGATTAAAAGGCATATTATTTTCTCCCTTTATCCATAAAGACTTTACCCATTTGATAAACAATAGCTACCCAATTCTTATTCTTGGTGGAATGTTGTTTACTATTTATCGTAAAATTGCAACACAACTTTTTGTTTGGCTTTATTTTATTGCAGGCTTCTGGCTTTGGGTTATTGGCCGCCCATCATTTCACATTGGGGCTAGTGGACTTATTTATGCCTTAGCCTCTTTCTTGTTAGTAAGTGGAATCATTCGTGAAAACCCAAGATTAACAGCTGTTTCTATGTTAGTGATTTTCCTCTACGGCTCTATGATTTGGGGATTACTACCGACAAAAGAACCCATTTCTTGGGAAGGTCATTTAGCTGGTTTTATAGCTGGAATTTTAGTAGCTATCTTTTACAAAAATGAAGGCCCAAAACCTAAAAAATATCAGTGGGAAATTGATGAAGAAATAGAAGAGGAATTATTAAAAAATAATATTCAAAAAATTCACTATACAATAAAAACTGAAGATAATCCTAACTAAACTTTAAGCTTAATAATACCCCAATTTGACGCAAACCATATTCTTTCATGAAAATAATAAAATATCAATTTTGCAACTCTATCAAGAGCAACTAACCAACCTACTGAACTTTTATCAAGAGGTTCAAAACCGAAATAAGGTGGTAAATATGTCAATATAAAAAATGTTATTGTCATAGCTAACAAATTCCACGTGACTGCTTTAAAGAAATGCCTTCTTTTATTGATTGTAACTTTATTCATATATATCTGTTTTTGTTTTACAAATATACTATAATATCTGCTTAAAAATACATGCTTGTATTTAAGTGAAAAGATGTATTTTCGCTCTTTATGAAGAAAATTAGAAATTTTTGCATTATTGCACATATTGACCATGGTAAATCAACTTTGGCCGATCGACTTTTAGAGTTTACTGGATCTGTTACCGAAAGAGAGGCTGAAGCGCAATTACTGGATAGTATGGCCCTTGAAAAAGAAAGAGGAATTACAATTAAAAGTCACGCAATACAAATGGAATACACTTACAAAGGTGAAAATTATATTCTGAATTTAATTGACACTCCGGGGCATGTTGATTTCTCATATGAAGTCTCTCGTTCCATTGCTGCTTGTGAAGGCGCCTTATTAATTGTTGATGCCGCACAAGGAATTCAAGCACAAACTATTTCCAATCTTTATTTGGCTTTAGAGCATGATTTAGAGATTATTCCTGTGTTGAATAAGGTTGATTTACCATCTGCCGACCCAGAAGTAGTGAAAGATCAAATTATTGATTTGATTGATTGTGAGGATAAAGATATTATTCCTGCCAGTGCTAAAACTGGAGATGGAATTGAGGAAATATTAGCTGCTATTGTAGACAGAGTACCTCAACCTAAGGGAGATATAAATGTTCCTTTGCAGGCTATGATTTTTGATTCTGTTTACAATACTTTTAGGGGTATTGAAGCATATTTTAAAATCATTAATGGTGAAATAAAAGAAGGGCAAAAAGTAAAATTTATGGCAACTGATATGGAATATCATGCGGATGAAATTGGAGCTTTAAGATTTAAACAATTTCCAAAAAAATCAATGCATGCGGGTGAAGTGGGTTATATTATATCTGGAATAAAAAATGCAAAAGAAGTAAAAGTAGGAGATACAATTACAACTGCTGAAAACCCTGCAACTGAGGCCATAAAAGGATTTGAAGAAGTAAAACCTATGGTATTTGCAGGAATTTACCCTGTAGATACTGAGGACTTTGAAGAGTTAAGAAATTCAATGGATAAATTACAACTGAATGATGCCTCTTTAACTTATACTCCTGAATCATCAGTTGCACTAGGATTTGGTTTTAGATGTGGGTTCTTAGGGATGCTTCACATGGAAATTATTCAAGAAAGATTAGAGCGTGAATTTAATATGACAGTGATTAATACCGTCCCTAACGTATCTTATTTTGCATACACAAGGGCCGGTAAAAAGCTAGAAATTCATAATCCTTCTGATTATCCTGACCCAAGTATTTTAGAAAGTGTTGAGGAACCTTTTATACGAGCACAAATTATTACAAAAGCTGATTTTATCGGTCCTGTGATGACACTCTGTATTGCAAAAAGAGGAGAGCTAACTAACCAAGTTTATTTAACAACAGACAGAGCTGAACTAACTTTTGAAATACCACTTGGAGAAATTGTATTTGACTTTTACGATAAATTAAAATCAGTTTCCAAAGGATATGCTTCATTTGATTATTACCCTATTGAATACCGTACTTCCGTATTGGCAAAACTTGATATTCTATTAAATGGTGACCCTGTTGATGCGCTTTCAGCCCTAGTACATAAAACCAATTCTTATACTTTAGGAAAAAAATTATGTTCTAAACTAAAAGAATTAATCCCAAGACAACAATTTGATATAGCCATTCAGTCAGCAATTGGTTCTAAAATTATATCTAGAGAAACAGTAAAAGCATTAAGAAAAGATGTAACTGCAAAATGTTATGGTGGGGATATTTCAAGAAAAAGAAAACTGTTAGAAAAACAGAAAAAAGGGAAAAAAAGAATGCGACAAGTAGGCAATGTTGAAATTCCTCAAAATGCTTTTATGGCTGTATTAAAACTAAATGATTAAACAATAAATTATGGGAAGAGCATTTGAGTTCAGGAAAGCTAGAAAAATGAAAAGATGGTCTAAAATGGCCAAGACTTTTACTAGAATAGGGAAGGATATTGTTATGGCCGTAAAAGATGGAGGACCTGAGCCTGACACAAATTCTAGGCTAAGACAAATAATGCAAAATGCTAAGGCAGCTAATATGCCAAAGGACAATGTATTACGTGCCATCAAAAAAGCTAGCAGTAAAGATACTGCCAATTATGAAGAAATGTCATTGGAAGGATATGCTGTTAATGGTGTTGCTGTTTTTGTTGATTGCGCTAGCAATAACAATAACCGTACAGTAGCAGATGTTCGTTCTTGCTTTAGCAAGTGTGATGGTGCTATGGGGACAAATGGCTCATTGGAGTTTATCTTTGACAGAAAAGGTGTTTTTACTCTTAATCCTGAAAATATAAACATGGATGTAGAGGAGTTAGAAATGGAGCTTATAGATGGTGGTTTGGAAGAATTAGAAATTGATGAGGAAGCAATAACTATTTATTGTGAGTATACTGACTTTAACAATATGCAAATGAAATTAGAGGAAATTGGTATTGAAATCATGAACTCTGAACTGCAAAGAATTCCAAATAATTTTAAGACTATAAGTGCAGTGCAAGCAGAAAAAGTATTAAAATTACTGGATTTGTTAGAAGAAAATGATGATGTTCAACAAGTATTTCATAACATGGAATTGACTGAGGAAATCCTAATAGCTATGGATAGCGAATAAAATTATAGAATGAACATATTAATACTAGGAAGTGGAGGAAGAGAACATGCATTTGCATGGAAAATTGCAAAAAGCAGTTCATGTAATAAATTATTTATTGCACCAGGAAATGCAGGTACAGCTGAAGTGGGAGTTAATATTAATATTGAGGTAAATGATTCAGAAAAAATAAAAGAATTCGTACTTGCTGAAAATATTGAGTTAGTTTTAGTAGGGCCTGAAGATCCATTAGTAAATGGTATCTATAATTTCTTTAAAGAAAATGAACAATTAAAAGATGTCTCTTTAATCGGTCCCTCAAAAGAAGGAGCGCAATTAGAAGGAAGTAAGCAGTTTGCAAAAGAATTTATGTTCAGACATAATATCCCTACGGCAAAATACCAGACTTTTACCAAAAATAATTTAGCAGAAGGATATACATTTTTGGAGAGCCTTGAGGCTCCTTATGTGTTAAAAGCAGATGGTTTGGCTGCAGGCAAAGGAGTGCTACTTCTGAATGATTTACAGGAAGCAAAAGATGAATTAAAAACTATGGTAGCTGATGCAAAATTTGGAGTTGCATCATCAACAGTAGTTATTGAAGAATTCTTAGATGGCATTGAACTTTCAGTATTCATTTTAACAGATGGTGACTCATATAAAATTCTCCCTTCAGCAAAAGATTATAAACGTATTGGGGAAGGGGATACTGGATTAAATACTGGAGGTATGGGGGCTATTTCACCTGTGCCATTTGCTGATAGATTCTATATTGAAAAAATAGAACGAGAAATTATTAAACCAACAGTAGAAGGATTAAAGAAAGATAATATTGAATACAAGGGATTTATCTTTATTGGGCTCATAAATGTAAAAGGAGAACCTAAAGTAATCGAATATAATGTCCGAATGGGAGACCCTGAAACAGAGGTTGTTATTCCTAGAATAAAATCAGACTTACTAAACCTTTTAAAAGGAATTGGAGATGGAACTTTTAGTGAAGAAGATTTAGAAATAACGGAAGAAGTGGCGACAACAGTAATGTTGGTTTCAGGCGGTTATCCTAAAACTTATGAAAAAGGAAAAAAAATTACAGGAGTTGAAAAAGTAAGCGATAGTATTGTATTCCATGCAGGAACAAAACAAGAAGGAGAATCGATAAAAACAAATGGGGGGAGAGTTATTGCTCTAACTTCATTCGGAGAAAATATGAATGATGCACTTAAAAAATCATTTGATAGTGCAGAAAAAATAGCTTTTGAAGGGAAGTACTTTCGTAAAGATATTGGTTTTGATTTATGATAAAGTGTGCTCCTCTCCATCTTTTCTATGCTTAAGCATTTTAGTAGTCCAGATCACTAAAAAACCAAAGATGATGATAATGTATAAATAGTTTATTGTATTTCCTAACGCTTCAACACCATTAAAAATTAGACCAAAAAAATCTCCGATTGCATAAAATATTTTATTCATAATTTTTGTTTTAATTTACTGATGCAAATTTAACTATTTTTAGAGAATACAATGTTTCTTAAACACCTTATAAATCCAAGGCCAACAATAATTCTATTTTTTATTGTTTTTTGCATATTATTCATCTGCTTACCCTTATTGAATTCCCCGTTTGAACTAGTCTTTTCTCATCAATGGGTATCTCCTATTTTTGTTTTTTTATTTGGCTTGTTTCTGCCGGCATTTAATGCACTTGGTATTAACAACTTAGTCTATGAAAAAAATATTATTCGAAAAGACAACCTTGTGCTTGGGTTTGTATTTCTATTGCTTTGCACTCCTTTTTTAAATATTGTTTCAGAATGGATAATATCTTTTTTTTTACTTTTTTTTCTAAATTCCGTTTTGAAAACTTATCAAAAAGAATGCCCATTTGCTCAGATTTTTAATGCAGGGATTATTGTATCTATTTTTAGTTTTATTTTTCCAAACTTACTTTTCTTTATACTACTTATTGTGATTAGCGGGATTAATTACAGAAACTTAAGTTGGAGAAATTTATTTATATCTTGCATAGGTATTACCACACCCTATTTTTTCTACTTTGTCTACACTTTTCTGTTTGATAAAACCTTTATTTTTCCAACTTTTGAAACACTACAACTTATCAGCTTTCCTGCTATCAATGATTTAAAAATATCCAAGCTAATTTGGCTTAGTATATTGCTTATTATCAGTTTACTTTCATTTATTGAACTTTTTCAATGGCTCTACAAAAAAAGTATTAGTTCTAGGAAATCTTTTCTGATTATCTTTTTTTATTTTTTCCTTAGTCTATTGCTAATTATTTTTGACGGGCTTAAGTCATGGTACTTTTTAATGACTCCTTTATGTGTAATTATTGGGAACTATTTCACCTACACAAAAAATAAGAAAATTGGTAATTTTTTATTTTTACTTTTTATCATTTCTTCCTTCTATTGCAGGTGCTCGGTTGTGTTATAATGTGTAAGTTTGCCCAATTAAAAATAATATTATGAAATTTGGTGTAGTTGTTTTCCCTGGTTCTAATTGCGACATGGACATGGTTTATGTTTTAGAGAATATTATGAAGCAAGAAGTAGTGAAACTTTGGCATAAAAATACTGATTTGCAAGAGTGTGATTTTATCATTTTACCTGGAGGTTTTTCTTTTGGTGATTATCTAAGATCAGGAGCAATTGCTAAATTTTCTCCAATTATGACAGAAATTATTGGATTTGCAAATGCAGGTGGTTATGTAATGGGAATCTGTAATGGATTCCAAATTTTAACAGAAAGCGGATTATTACCCGGGGCACTATTGCACAACGATAGCCATAAATTTATTTGCAAAAACATCTATTTAAAGGTTGAAACAAAAAATACTTTAGTTACAAATCAATATGCTGAGAAGGCAATACAAATTCCTATCGCTCATGGCGAAGGAAAATACTTTGCAGATGAAAAAACAATGAAATCTTTAATTCAAAATGACCAGATTTTATTTAAATACTGTGACGCAAATGGGAATATCACTGAACAAGCAAATCCTAATGGGTCTTTATTAAATATTGCTGGCATTTGTAATGCGGATAGAAATATTTTTGGAATGATGCCACACCCTGAAAGAGCAGCTGACAAAGAACTAAATAATCAAGATGGATTTACTTTATTCAAGAGTATTTTAGCTGAAATTCTGCTCTAGTTTTTTTGTACATATAAAAAATATAACATCCTTTTATTATTTAAATTGACATTGTCTTATTCTATCAACTTTAATTTATTAACTAATTGTTGAAAAAGATGTTGAGAACCAACTTTAAGATACGGTTAGGATTTTAATAATATTTTTAAACTTGTACTCAATAAAAAAATACTGAAAAATTAAATGCTTTAATCTGAAAACTAAATGGCCATAATAACACAAAAATCACAAGACATTACAACAAAAACAAAAAAAGAAAAAACTTATGCATACGAGCAAGTTTTAGAAGCTGCAGTTGCCTACTTTGAAGGGGACGAATTAGCAGGGACAACTTGGATGAACAAGTATGCAATGAAAAATAAGGATGGTGAATTTGTTGAGCAAAATCCAGATGATATGCATAGAAGAATGGCTAAGGAATTTGGTAGAATTGAAGCAGATTACAAATTAAAATACAACCTTAACGGAAGCGCTAGATTCTTATCCAAATATGGGCAAGAAAGAGAAGACTTAACAGAAGAGAAGGTTTATAATTACTTTAAAGAATTCGGATATATTATTCCACAAGGAAGTGTAATGAGTTCTTTAGGGAATCACTATAAATTAGCTTCTTTGTCTAATTGTATAGTTGTCCCTGAATTACATGATTCTTATGGTGGAGTGTTTTATACTGACCAACAATTAGCGCAACTATTCAAAAGAAGATGTGGTGTTGGAGTTGATATCTCTAACTTACGCCCATCAGGGGCAAGAGTTTCTAATGCTGCAGGGAATACTTCTGGAGCCGTTTCTTTTATGAATCGTTTTTCAAATACAACTCGAGAAGTAGCGCAAAATGGAAGAAGAGGAGCTTTGATGCTTTCTATGGATATTTCTCATCCTGATGTTGAAGATTTCATTACTATAAAACAAGATTTACAAAAAGTAACAGGAGCTAATATCTCAATCCGTTTATCTGATGAGTTTATGAAAGCTGTGGAGAACAATGCAGAATACACACACAAATGGCCAATTGATTCTGAAACACCTAAATTTAGCAAAACAGTGAAAGCTAAAGAGCTTTGGGATACTATTATTGAGTGTGCACATAACACTGCTGAGCCAGGACTAATATTTTGGGATAGACAGCATTGGTATTCTACCTCATCCGTATATCCTGGATACAAAAACACATCAACTAACCCATGTTCTGAAATTGCAATGCAAGGAGGAGATAGCTGTAGATTAATTGCAATTAACCTATTCAACTTTGTTGAAAACCCTTTCACTAAAGATGCTAAATTCTTAATGGAAGATTTCTATAAATCAACTTATGAAGGACAAAGATTAATGGATGATTTAGTAGATTTAGAAACAGAAGCTATTGGTAGAATTCTTAGGAAAGTAGATGCTGATGATGAACCAGATAATATAAAGCAAGTAGAAAAAGAAACTTGGGAATTATTGCTTAAAACGGGAAAAGAAGGAAGAAGAACAGGCTTAGGATTTACTGGGCTTGCTGATATGGTAGCTGCACTGGGAATGGCTATCGATTCTGATGATGCTATTGCTAAGGTAGAAGAAATAATGAAAGAAAAATGTAGAGCAGAGTTTGATAGTTCAATTGATATGTCACTAGAAAGAGGAAGTTTTGTTGGTTTTGATGCTAAAATTGAAAACACTTCAGAGTTTGTACAAATGTTAGAAGTTGAACTTCCTGAAGTGTATGAAAGAATGATGAAATTCGGTAGAAGAAATATCTCTATTAGTACAGTAGCACCAACAGGGACACTAAGTATGTTGGCACAAACTTCTTCAGGCATTGAACCTGTATTTATGACGCACTATAAAAGAAGAAGAAAGATAAACGAGCAAGATAGAGAGGCAAAAGTTGACTTTATTGATGATTTAGGAGATAAATGGCAAGAATTTACGGTTTATCACCATAACTTAAAAACTTGGATGGAAGTAACGGGAGAAACTGACATTACAAAAAGTCCTTATGCTGGAAGTACTGCGCCAGAAATTAACTGGAACAAAAGAGTTAAAATGCAAGCGGTAGTGCAAAAATATGTAACCCACTCTATTAGTTCAACTATTAATTTACCTAATGATGTATCTCTTAATGAAGTAAGTAATATCTACTTAGAATCATGGAAACAGGGGACAAAAGGAATTACGGTTTATAGAGATGGATCAAGGGCAGGAGTATTAGTTGCTGATGATAATAGGGAAAATGATGTCCTTGAAAATGCTGAATTTAAAGAAACAAAAGCCCCTTCTCGTACTAAACGATTAGATGCAAAAGTAGTTCGTTTTCAAAATAATAAAGAAAAGTGGATTGCAGTTGTTGGGTTACTAAATGGAAGGCCATACGAAATATTTACAGGAAAAACTGAGGATGTATTCAATGTCCCCGCTTCTGTGGAATACGGTTGGGTGATAAAAAACAGAAGAGAGGACGGTTCTACTCAATATGATTTCCAATATGAAGATAAAGAAGGATATAAAATAACAATGGGAGGTCTATCTCGTTCATTTAATAAAGAATTCTGGAACTATGCGAAATTAATTTCTGGAGTATTGCGTCATGGTATGCCTTTGCATTATGTTGTGGACTTAATCGGAAAAATGAACCTATATGATGAAAATATCAATACTTGGAAAAGTGGAGTTGTAAGGGCTCTAAAAACATTTATTGCTGACGGCACAAAGATAAGTGATCATATGTGTGGAGAATGTGGTGATGAAGGATTAGTCTATGAAGAAGGCTGTCTTAAATGCGTTAGCTGTGGATACAGTAAGTGTGGTTAAAGAATCAAATCTAATATCTAAAACCCATCTATTTTAGGTGGGGTTTTTATTGCTTATATTTTTGTAACTTTCAATAATGGGAAAAATATGCTCATTCTTTGAAGATTTAATTTCCTTATTTTATCCAAATTCTTGTGAAGTCTGTGGGGAAAACCTACTAAAAGATGAAGATACCGTATGTATATTTTGTTTGTACAAAATTCCAAAAACAAATTGCTTTAAAAAATATAGTGTAAGTCAAATATTTTGAGGAAGGTTCAGAATTGAAAATGCAACTTCATTATATCAATTTCATAAAAAAGGAAATCTTCAAAAGTTAATTTATCAGTTAAAATATGAAGATGGAAAAAAACAGGAATATTTTTAGGCAAGCAAATAGGATATGCAATAAAGGAAAGTCCATTTTTTTGTGATTTGGATTATATTATTCCTGTTCCTCTACACAAAAAAAGAAAAACTAAGAGGTTATAACCAAAGTAAATATATTATTAAGGGAATAAGAAATAATAAATATTGAAGTAAATAACAAACTACTTATTCGTACAGAAAATACAGATTTTCAAACAAAAAAAACGATTTAGACGTTGGGGGAATATGATGAATAGTTTTCGTTTAAAACAGACTAATCAATTACAAAACAACCCTATTTTACTAGTGGATGATGTAATAACTACAAGCGCAATTCTGTAGGCTTGTGCCCAAAAATTATTAGAAACTAATGGAGGGAAGATAAGCATTATAACCATTGCATTCGCCTTAAGTCAAATAGAGTATATTTGCCATTAATGAAATCCATTTATTCAATATTTATTTACCTGCTACTATTAAGTAGTTGTGCGAATATAGTTGTTCCAACAGGAGGAGAGAAAGATACTGATTCCCCTGAAATGCTAAATAAATCAATATTAGAAAAGGAAGGAATTACAAGCATTAATTTCACATTTAACGAATATATTCAGCTCAATAAATGGGAAGAATATTTTTATATTTCTCCTCCTGCAAAAAAAGGAATTCAAAAAAAAATAAAAGGAAAAATATTAACGTTAATTATTGAGGATACATTAACTAAAAATACGACCTATAATATTGCTTTAAATAATTGTATAAAAGATAATAATGAAGGAAATATTCTAGATATTCTAAATTTTATTTTCTCAACTTCTGATAAAATTGATAGCCTTACTTTAAGCGGACAATTGCAAGATGCTTATACTTTAAATGCAGTTGAAAATGCATGGATTATGCTTTTTGAGGAAAACAGAGCTGATAGTATTATTTTTAAAGAAAAACCTAATTATATTGCTAAAACGAATAAAAATGGAGATTTCCATTTCCCGAATTTGAATCATAGAAACTATACGATTGTATCCTTAACAGATTTTGATTTCATCTATAATGAAGATGAAGAAATTTCCTTTTTAAATACTGTAGTTAATGCAGAAAGAGATAGTTTTATTTCATTATTATCCTTTGACCCTATTATAATAATTGATAGCATAATAAAGGACAGTACAATAACTGAGGTTGATAGTACCTCAACTGATTCCTTAGTTAAGGAAGAAATAAAATATGGAAATCTTAATATTATTAGTGCAGAAAATAAGCAATGTATATTCCAATTATTTCAGAATAACAAAGTAATTAGAGAGTTTATTTTTACTGAGCAACCTTTTCTGCTCACTGATATTATACCAGGTAAATATCAAATAAAATACATTATTGACAGCAATAGAGATGGAAAGTGGACAACAGGGAATTGGGAAAAAAGAACTCAAGCAGAACAAGTTATTAATTATCCCTCAGAAATAACAATTCGTTCTAATTGGAATTTGGAATTGGAATGGGAGTTAAAGTAGGCTAAAATTATCTCTGTCTTGCAAAAAATTCATTTGTCTTCTTTTTAATTTCAAATCATCTAAGCTGATTTCAAATTGCAATACCTCTTCCTTATTTTCAGTTGTCGAAAATAACTCTTTACCAAAAGCGTCAAAAATTTTAGAATGACCGTTAAATGAAATTTCGTTACCATCTTCTCCTACTCTATTTACCCCAATAGTATAACATTGATTTTCAATAGAACGCGCTTTTAAAAGTGTATTCCAAGCATCAATTCGTTTTACCGGCCAGTTTGCTAAATAGATTAACATATCATATTCTACATCATTTCTACTAAAGACTGGGAAACGCAAATCATAACAAATAAGCGGGCAAATTTTCCAACCTTCTACTTCTACAATTAATCTTTTCTTGCCTTTACTAATATATTTTTCTTCTTTAATTAAAGAAAACAAATGATGTTTATCGTAAGTATAAATTGTTCCATTTTTTAAAATCCAAACCAAGCGATTAAAAATATTCTTTCCTTCCATAATCATTAAAGTTCCAGCAATAGCACAATCTCGAGTTTTAGAAATCTCTTTCATCCAACTAATCGTTTTACCGTCCATACTCTCGGCTAAGTGATTAGATTTTGGGCAAAAAGCCGTATTAAACATTTCAGGTAATAAGATGATATCTGTATCTTTAATACTTGAAATTATTTTTTCAAAATTGGATAAATTTAAAGACACATTTTCCCAAAAGAGATTGGATTGAATTAGGGTTATGGTAAGATTTTTCATAAAACAAACTTACTTAATAAATTCTAAAAAAATTCGAAATAAGGCCCGAGAGGCCCACCAAATAAAAACCCACTAAATTTAGTGGGTTTTTATTTTATATTCATACAATAATTTTTATATAATTTGGTTATAATAAAACTGTATAAATCATCTAAAAAAATGAAAAAATATAAAATATTATTATACGTCTTATTAGGTGTATGTCTATCATTCTATCTACAAGATATATTAACAAAGAAAACCTTTGCATCTGATTCTAATGACAACAGAAATTGCAAAATAGAAGCAAACAATAGACCTAACTTTATAAAAGCTTCAGAACACGCTATCCAAGCAGTAGTTCATATAAAATCTAAATATATTAGTAATGAGAGATATGGTTACTATGATCCTTTCTATGGAAAAAGATTTTTCAATCAACCAAAAGAAAATATTGCAAGCGGTTCAGGTGTTATTATATCAGAAGATGGATATATTATTACTAATAAACATGTTATTAATAATGCTGAAGAGATAGAAGTAGTCTTAAATGATAAAAGAACATATAGTGCTAACATCTTAGGAGAAGATTCTAATAGTGATCTAGCGCTACTCAAAATTGAAGAAAATAAACTTCCTTTTTTGAAATTTGACAACTCAAATAATCTAAGAGTTGGGGAATGGGTATTGGCCGTTGGAAATCCGTATAATCTTAATTCTACTGTAACTGCTGGTATCATTAGTGCAAAATCTAGAAAGATTAATATCCTTAATGATGGAGGTATTGAATCATTTATTCAAACAGATGCAGCAATTAATTCTGGGAACTCCGGAGGAGCACTTGTCAATATCAATGGCAATTTAATTGGAATAAACACAGCTATCCAATCTAAAACAGGATCATTTAGTGGTTATGGTTTTGCTATTCCTTCAAATATCGCAGAAAAGATTATAAATGATTTGAAAATATACGGAGAAGTGCGTAGAGCATATATTGGAATTCATATTACTGATATAAATATGCGGGTACAAAAAGAATTAAAGCTACACGGGCTTGAAGGAGTTCTAATCTCAAAAGTATTAGAAAATAGTGCAGCAGAGCTTGCGGGAATCAAGGATCTAGATGTAATATTAGAAATAAATGGTATTAAGGTTAACTCAACTAGCGAATTACATGAATTAATTATTCAATTTAACCCAGGTGATGAAATCAATTGCACTATTCAAAGAGAAGAACAAATTGAGACAGTTACTCTCTCATTAGAATCTTAAAAAAGTTCGAAATTAGGACCGAGAGGTCCACTAAAAAGAAACTCACTCAATGAGTGGGTTTTTTGTTTAAAAAAAATAAACGGGTACTTTTGCTGAATGATGTTCAATAAACAAATTCTTCCATTTATTTTACTGCTCTTCTTTTCTAATGTTTCATGTAAAAAAGAGATTGATCCTTTTTCAAATGTACTTGATTTAAAAAACAGTCCATCATCTCCAGATGATGAGGGGTTAAATGCTTTCTTTGATTTAGGGAGTTGGATGGGTTTTGCCCTATCTGATGATAAAACTAAAACAGAATTTACAGGCCCTTACATCTTAGGGTTAGAACATGGTATCTGGGCGTCAAATAATTTTACGTCATTAGATTTAATTGATAAAAATGGAAAATCACTCTTAACAAATCTAAATTATTCTGAACAAAAGTATTTTCCTGGGAAATTAGAAAACCAATTACATTTTGAAGATATAGAGCTTATAAGTAACTTAATATTTAACTCTGATAAAAGTGCTATTATTTCTAGTAAAATAATAAATAATGGAACTCACAATCTGAATTTTACTCCACAATGGAAAGGAGAAGTATTTGATGAAATTGGGGATTTAATAAATAATGACACATTTTTAATTACACTTTTGGATAAGAATCAGAAAATTTTCCTAAGACCAATAAATAATAATAAGTTTAATATACTTACAGATTCTAATAAATATGTTATCACCCTTAACAATATCATATTAAAACCAAAAGAATCAAAAACCTATGCTATAGAAATTCAATATCATCCAGATCAAAAAAATATAAAGGAAAACACAAATAGAATTAATGTTACACAAGTAATAGAAGACAATCAGTTAAGGTGGAAAAAGTATCTTGAAATAACCAAAAATAAATCATTGAGTAAAGAGGAAAAACTAATTCTTACAAAAAGTATTTGCACATTAATAAATAATTGGAGGAGTACTGCAGGAGCATTGAAACATGATGGTCTTTTCCCTTCCTATCATTATAAATGGTTCCAAGGGTTTTGGTCTTGGGATTCATGGAAACATGCTGTTGCTTTAGTAAAAATTGATAAGGAACTTGCTAAAAATCAAGTTAGAGCTATGTATAATTATCAAAATATGGAGGGCATGATAGCTGATTGCATTTTTAGAGACACAACAACAGAAAGAAACAATTGGAGAGATACTAAACCTCCTTTATCTTCTTGGGCAATTTGGGAAATATTTAAAGAAACAAGTGACACTACATTCCTGAAAGAAATGTATCCTAAATTGGTTAAATATCATAATTGGTGGTATACTTTTCGAGATTATGATAAAGATGGTTTATGTGAATATGGATCAACTGATGGATCGTTAATTGCGGCAAAATGGGAAAGTGGAATGGACAATGCAATTCGATTTGATAAATGTAAAATATTAGATGGATCAAACTATTCCATCAACACAGAATCAGTAGATTTAAATTCTTATTTAGCCAAGGAAAAAGAATATCTCTCAAAAATAGCAAAAGCACTTAAGCGCCCAGAATACACTAAATGGGAAGAAGGATTCAAGATTCTTAGTGATAGAATAAGAAACAATTTTTATGATGAAAAATCAGGGTACTTTTACGATATTGATGCAGAAACTGGGGAGTTCCTGAATAATGCTTTAGGCCCTGAAGGTTGGGTTCCTATTTGGTGTGAGATTGCAACTAAAGAACAAGCTGAGAAAGTAATTGAGTACATGATGGACAGCTCTCGTTTCAACACAACAGTTCCATTGCCAACTATTGATGTTTCACATCCAAAATTTGATCCTCAGAATGGCTATTGGAGGGGCCCAGTATGGCTAGATCAACTTTGGTTTGGTGTTGATGGACTTCATAAATACGGTTATGATAAAGAAGCAAGCTTATTAAAAAATAAGACACTTAATAATTGTGAAGGCTTAAATAAATCGGGGGTATCAATAAGAGAAAATTATCACCCATTAACTGGAGAAGGATTAAATGCAGAACATTTTAGTTGGTCGGCTGCTCACTTAATCTTATTAATCACAGAATAAAAAAAGTTCGAAATAAGGACCGAGAGATCCACAAAAAGTTCTCACTGTTATGCGAAAGCTTTCGTGTTATAATTATTTTGGATTAGCAATTTGACCCCAAATAGCCCACTGTCCTTGTCGTATTTTTTCTTCACAGACATCAATCAAAGCCTCAGTCACTTTTTCAAGCATCTCTTTTTTCTATTCGTTAGTGAATACATTTTCAATAACTCTTATCGTAGTAAATGATATATGTAATTAGTTTAAGTTAATCGATTCAAAATTATGATTTATACGCACATAGCAATACCAACTTTATTAAAAGTGAAAAATCCCTTTATCCTTTATAAAATCTTATCTGCTTTAGCTTTTCCAATCAACTTTACTAATTCTTCTTTTTTAGCTTCCATTACTTTTTTAACTGAACCAAAATGAGTGATGAGTAACTCCACAGTTTTCGAACCTATTCCTTCAATTTTATCAAGTGAAGTACCAATACTATCCTTTCCTCTTTGTTTTCTATGGTGGTTAATGCCAAAGCGGTGAGCTTCATCACGTAATTGCTGTATTAATTTTAAACTTTCTGATCGTTTATCCAAATATAAAGGCACACTATCTCCTGGAAAATAAATTTCTTCCAAGCGTTTGGCAATACCAATAATAGCTATCTTTCCTCTCAGTTTTAATTTATCTAAACTTTTTACCGCTGAGCTAAGCTGTCCCTTTCCTCCATCAACAACAATCAATTCAGGCAAAGACTGCTCTTCATTCAATAGGCGTTTGTATCTTCTATACACTACCTCTTCCATACTTGCAAAATCATCAGGGCCTAATACAGTTTTGATATTAAAATGCCGATAATCTTTTTTGCTTGGTTTTGCGTTTTTAAATACAACACAAGCCGCAACAGGGTAAGCGCCTTGTATGTTGGAGTTGTCAAAACACTCAATATGTCTTGGGCGATTTACAAGGTGTAAATCTTTTTGCAATTGCTCCAAAATACGCTTATTTTCTTGCCTTTCAATGTTATTTATCTTTCGTTTTTGTAGATCCAACAACATGTATTTTGCATTTCTCAAACTCAAATCAATGAGTTTCTTTTTATCTCCAATTTTAGGAATGGTAATGCTTAAGTTCTCCCAGAAATTTTCCAAAGAATGAGAACAATAAATTGTATTTGAAGTACTCTTAAACCTTTGCCTAAGCTCGACTATTGCTAACTGCAATAATTCTTCTTCCGTTTCTTCTAATTTCTTATTCAGTTCCAACGTATGTGCCTGCACAATTGCTCCTGAATTTATTTTCAGATAGTTTACAAAAACAGTTTTTTCATAGCTAAGTATGGTAAATACATCTACATTATTTATTTTAGGATTTACAATGGTTGATTTGGCTTGGTAGTTGCTCAATAAATCAATTTTATCTTTAACTGATTGAGCTTTTTCAAATTCCATTTTGTTCGAAAACTTGAGCATAATAGTTTCTAAATATTGAATTACTGATTTAATATCGCCTTTTATTATCTGTTTGATATGTTTAATTCCTAACTGATATTCTTTAGCACTTTGTTTGTTTTCACAAGGGCCTAGGCAATTTCCCATGTGGTATTCCAAACACAACTTGAATTTTTCATCTTTAATATTTTTATCCGTCAAATTCAGGTTGCAATTCCGTAATGGGTATAGCTGATGAAAAAAATCCAAAAGCGTTTTTACCAATCGGACAGATGTGTAAGGTCCATAATAATCCGAGCCATCTTTTATTAAATTTCTAGTTTGAAAAATCCTTGGAAACGGTTCTTTTTTTATGCAAATCCAAGGGTAAGTTTTTCCGTCTTTAAGAGCGACATTGTACTTGGGTTGATGTTTTTTTATCAGGTTGTTTTCTAAAAGTAGTGCATCCATTTCAGTACTTACTACTACATACTTTATGTCTTGTATCTTACTGACTAATACCCGTGTTTTTCCGTGTTCTTGTTTTTTAGTAAAATAGGAAGATACCCTTTTCTTTAGGTTTTTAGCCTTTCCGATATACAATAATTTGTCACTTTTATCGTAATACTGATAAACTCCTGCTTTTTGGGGAATATTTTTTAGCAGTTCTTCTATATGTTTTGAGGCTGGCATTATTTATGTAAAACAACAACTTTTTTATAAAATTCTACTTCTCCATTTTCCGAAAATACTTGTATGAAAACAATGTACATACTCGTTTTTAATTATTCACCATTTTCTGATGTTCCTTTACAGATTTCACTTCCTTTATTCCCAATCATTTTATTATCGGATGTTAAATTCCCAAAACCCATTTATAATGAATTTACTTTCTATTGTTAAATATGAGGTATTAGTAATAGTATCTCTTAAGTGTAATTGAGTGCTGTCAATTTCAAAATTATTGATATTTCCTGTCCAAACAGGATTATTTGTAAAATCTCCATCCGTAAAATCATCTGTAAATTGCGCGAATCCTACTTGCGAACAAGTAGTGAGTATAAAAAGTAGTAAGCATTTTCTCATAGTCCGTAAATATAGTATTTTTGAGGTTTAGAAAACGACTGTCGAAGATTCTGATTCTTAAATCTTTCGTATGTCTTTTAAAAAATAGAGTTTACAAATGAAATTAGCAATAGTAGGAGTAACAGGTATCGTAGGTAGAGAAATATTAGCCGTTCTTGCAGAAAGAAACTTTCCGATAAGTGAGCTATTTACTGTTGCTTCCAAAAAATCTTGTGGACAAACCATTTCATATTTAGGTAAAACACATACAATTATCTCACTTGACGATTTGTTAGTAAAAGAGATAGATTTAGCTTTGTTTTCAGCTGGAGGAGAAGTTTCTAAAGTATGGGCGCCCCAATTAGTTGAAAAAGGGTGTAAGGTAATTGATAATTCTTCTTTTTGGAGGATGCATAAAAATCATAAATTAATTGTTCCTGAAATAAATAGTGATGAGCTTACAAAAGAAGATATGATTATTTCAAATCCGAACTGTTCCACCATTCAACTAGTGATGTCATTGGCCCCTTTACACCAAAAATTTAAAGTAAAAAGAGTATTGGTTTCAACTTATCAATCCATTAGTGGTACAGGTGTAAAAGCTATGAGGCAATTGGAAAATGAAGAGAGAGCAGTGGAAGGGGAGATGGCTTATCCGCATCCCATTTATCAGAATGTATTGCCCCATTGTGATGAATTTGAAGAAAATGGATATACCAAGGAGGAAATGAAATTGACTAACGAAACTAAGAAGATATTAGATGAAGAAATTGATGTTACCGCTACTGCCGTTAGAGTTCCTGTTGTTGTTGGGCATTCCGAAAGTGTAAATGTAATGTTTGAAAACGATTTTAATTTGGATGAAGTGCATTTGGCTTTAAGTCATATGCCTGGAGTTGAGGTGGCAGATAACCCTTTAGAAAATACATATCCAATGCCCATAACGGCCTTTAAAAAAGATGCAGTTTTTGTTGGAAGAATAAGAAGAGATTTCACACAAAAAAATACATTGAATATGTGGGTGGTGGCTGATAATTTAAGAAAAGGTGCAGCAACTAATACCGTACAAATTGCCGAATATTTATTAATAAAAAAATATATATAAATGATAATTAGTCATAAATATAAATTTCTCTTTATTGGCTTGCCTTTTTCAGCATCTTCTGCAATTTCAAAAGAATTATACTTAGAATATAATGGCAAGCCTTACTTAAGAAAACATTCTTTGTATCATGAGTTTAAGAATGTAGCGACAAAAGAGGAATTAGAATATTTTGTATTTGCAGTCCTCAGAAATCCTATGGAAATTGCCGTTACTGTATATGAAAAAATGAAAGCAAATGTAAAAGGAAACTTTACTAATCCTAAACTCTTTTCAGAAAATGGAGGACATATATCAAAACAGCAAAGACAGAGATTTAATTATATAAACGATAATAACTCCTCATTTCAGGAGTATTTCAAAAAATTTCATCAAAAACCATATGATAACCTTTCTAGTTTAATAATTGACGATTGTGATTTTGTGATTAAGTACGAAACTATTGCGGAGGATTATTTATTAGCACTTAAAAAGGCAGGTGTTAGCAACCCAAAGCCACTCCCGGTTGCAAATAAAACAGCAGGTAAAAAAAATGATTTATTAGGTTATTATACTAACGATATTAAGGAAATATCTATTGCTGTTTTTGGGCCATTTTTGGAAAAATACAATTACTCATTCCCAGAAGAATGGGGAGCAGTAAAAATACCTTTAAAAAGCAAATTAGAATTTTTAGTATTAGGTGTTTTAAGAAAATTAAATCAAAAATATTTCAAAAAAACCAAACGTAAAATAGGTTTAGAGGGAACTATTTATGGAGATATGCAAAGAAATTAATTACGGAAATCTTAGTTAAATTCTTTTCTGTAAAAAAGTAAGATCATAAATATTCCTATAGAAATTCCGGCATCTGCTATATTAAATACCGGGCGAAAGAAGATGAAGTGTTCACCCCCCCAAATTGGCAACCAACTAGGAAAATGACTATTCATTATTGGAAAATAGAACATGTCAACCACTTTTCCATGAAGCAAAGAAGAATACCCTCCACCTTCAGGCATAAAGTTTGCCACATTATTGTAACTTTCATCAAATATAATTCCATAGAAGGAACTGTCAATAATATTACCAATTGCACCACCAATAATTAATCCTAGTGCAATTGAAGTACCATTTGAAAATCCTGCTTTTGTTAAATTAAATATATATTTTATCCCTATTCCAACTACAATTATTCTGAAGATGGTGAGTATTTTTTTGCCGGTATATCCACCAAACTCTAAACCAAAAGCCATCCCATTATTTTCAGTAAAGTGAATTATAAACCAGTCAAAGATTTGAGATTCTTCTCCTAAAACATAATGGGTTTTAATCCATATTTTTAGAATTTGATCGAGTAAAACAAGAATAAAAGCTGTAAAAAATATTTTTTTCAAAGTAATTTATTCCGCTTTTTTAGCCTCAATACTTAGTGTTGCATGTGGCACAAGTTTTAATCTTTCTGTCGAAATTAATTTGCCTGTAACTCTGCATATTCCGTAAGTCTTATTCTCAATACGAATTAATGCATTATTTAAGTTCCTAATAAATTTTGCTTGTCTTTCAGCTAGTTTGATATTTTCTTCTTTTGAAAGCGTAGATGATCCTTCTTCAAATTGCTTAAAAGTAGGAGAGGTGTCTTCTGTACCATTATCAGAATCATTAGCAGTTGCAGCTCTTAATATATTTAAATCATCTTGAGCACTTTCAATTTTATTAAGAATTATTTGTCTAAATTCTGTAAGTTCATCTTTCGTATATGTAGTTTTTTCAGCCATAATTTTAGTGTTTTTTAATACTCACTTTTGCAGTAATTCCATTTACTAATTCCATCACATTAGTCTCGTTTTCAATATTTTTTGAAAATTCTAATTTATCTGCTAAAGTTTCATCACAAATATAAGCGAAATTATTTTGAATAGCAGATTTTAATTGTTCATTGTTTTCAACTATGATATCAACCTTATCGGTAACTTTAAGACCATTATCTTTCCTTAGGTTTTGAACTCTATTTATAAACTCTCTTGCTAAACCCTCATCCTTTAACTCAGCTGAAAGAGTAATCTCTAATGCAACAGTTACCCCGTCATTATTAGCGACAATGCAACCAGGAATATCTGCCGAACTTATTTCAACATCTGTTAAGTCAATAGTAATTTCATCATTAATTTGATAAGCACCATCCTTTTCAATTTGCTTAATATTATCAGCAGTAAATTGAGCTATAACCTCTGAAATTAATTTCATGCGTCTACCAAACTTTGGGCCAAGTGTTTTGAAATTTGGTTTTATTTGTTTAGTTAATACATCAGAATATTCAGTTAAATAAGCTATTTCCTTAACATTAATTTCACTTAAAATAATTGAAGAAATCGCCTCAATATCTTCTTGCATTTTTGAATTTAAAACAGGAATCATTATCTTTTGTAATGGCTGTCTTACTCTAATCATTTCCTTCTTTCTTAATGATAAAGCAAGGGAAGTGATATTCTGAGCCAACTGCATTTTCATCTCTAAATCATTATCTATCAGACTATTGTCAGCTTTTGGGAAATCAGCTAAATGTACTGATGTTACAGAATGCTTTTTACTAATAGTATTTAAGTCTTGAAATAAACGATCCATAAAAAATGGAGCAATAGGAGCGGACAATAGTGTAATCTTCTCTAAGCATTCGTATAGTGTCTGGTAAGCAGAAATCTTATCAGTATTATACTCTCCTTTCCAAAAACGCCTTCTACTTAAACGAACATGCCAGTTACTTAATTTATCCATCACAAAATCTTGAATAAAACGAGCAACACGAGTAGGTTCATATTTTTCATAAGCTTCTTCAACTTGCTTGGTAAGTGTATTCAATTCCGAGAGGATCCACCTATCAATTTCAGCCCTATTCTCAACAGCAACATCTTTCTCAGAATAATTAAATCCATCAATATTAGCATATAATGCAAAGAAAGAATAAGTGTTATAAAGAGTGCTAAAGAATTTTCTTTGTACTTCTTGAATTCCGTTTTCGTCAAACTTTAAATTATCCCAAGGCTGTGCATTAGAAATCATATACCATCTTGTAGCGTCGGCACCATATTTATCAAGGGTTTTAAAAGGGTCAGTTGCGTTCCCTAGTCTCTTGGACATTTTGTTTCCATTCTTGTCTAAGACTAAACCGTTTGAAATTACATTTTTATAAGCTACAGAATCGAAAAGCATAGTTGAAATAGCGTGCAAAGTAAAGAACCAACCTCTAGTTTGATCTACTCCTTCTGCAATAAAATCTGCCGGATAATTTTGTTCAAATATTTCTTTATTTTCAAAAGGATAATGCAATTGAGCGTAGGGCATTGAGCCAGAATCAAACCAAACATCAATTAAATCTAATTCCCTTTTCATTGGCTTTCCATCTGCTGAAACTAAAATGATGTCATCAACATAAGGCCTATGCAAATCAAAAGAATTATAGTTTTCTTCTGACATATCTCCAGCAATAAAATTAGCTAGAGGGTTAGTTTTCATAATTCCTTCAGCAATTGATTTTTCAATTTCTAATTTTAGTTCTTCTACCGAGCTAATACAAATTTCCGTTTCTCCATCTTCCGTTCTCCAAATAGGAATAGGGATTCCCCAAAATCTTGAACGAGATAAATTCCAATCTACTAAATTTTCTAACCACTTTCCAAAACGACCTTCACCTGTTGATTTTGGTTTCCAGTTGATGGTTTTATTAAGCTCCAACATTCTATCCTTGTAGTCGGTAGTTTTTACAAACCAACTATCCATAGGGTAGTATAGAATAGGCTTGTCCGTACGCCAACAATGTGGGTATGAGTGTTCGTGTTTTTCAGCTTTAAAACAAAGATTTTCTTCTTTTAGTTTGATGACTATCTGAACATCAGTAGGAAGTTTTGGTTTTTCATCTTTAGTAGTATAAAATTCATCTTTTACATACATTCCTGCAAAGTCAGTAACTTCATCAACAAATTTCCCTTGCTTGTTTACGAGTGTTAAACTTCCAATCCCATTTTGCTTACAAACCCTGTTGTCATCTGCTCCAAAACTTGGTGCTAAGTGAACAATTCCAGTACCATCTTCAGTAGTTACAAAATCTGCTGAAATAATCTTAAAAGCATCACCATTCTCAGGCTGAGCATAAGTTAAGAGTTGTTCATATCTTAATCCTATTAATTCATCCCCTTTTAATTCATCTATAATATTGAATGGTAAATTCTTTTTTCCAACTATATAATCGGTAAACTTCAACTCAGCATTTTCTGATTTAAAATAGTTAGAGAATAACCTTTTTGCTACAATAACTGTAATTGCTTTTCCAGTATATTGATTTAAGGTTTCTACTATTAAATAATTAATTTTTTTTCCAACTGCTAGTGCGGTATTAGAAGGTAATGTCCAAGGAGTAGTGGTCCAAGCCAAACAATAGATATCATTATTAGTTTTGTTAAATAAGAAGTCTGTTTCTTTATTCCTTACTAGCTTAAATTGTGCTATTGCTGAAGTGTCTTTTACATCACGATAACAACCAGGTTGGTTAAGTTCATGTGTACTCAATCCTGTTCCTGCTTTAGGAGAAAATGGTTGAATAGTATGCCCTTTGTAAAGCAATCCTTTTTTGTGCATTTTTCCTAATAGCCACCATACGCTTTCAATGTATTTATTATCATAAGTTACATAAGGATTTTGCATATCTACCCAATACCCCATATCTTCAGTAATATCTTCCCAACTCCCTTTGTATTTCATTACATTAGTTCGGCACGCGTTATTGTAATCCTCAATTGATATTGTTGAACCAATATCTTCTTTAGTAATTCCTAGTTCTTTTTCTACTCCAAGCTCAACAGGTAGCCCGTGTGTGTCCCATCCAGCTTTTCGGTTTACTTGAAATCCTTGCAGTGTTTTATAGCGACAAAATAAATCTTTAATCGTACGTGCAATTACATGATGAATTCCTGGCATCCCATTTGCTGAAGGAGGTCCTTCATAAAAAGTAAAGGTAGATTTCCCTTTTCTGCTTTCAATACTTTGATTGAAAACATCTGATTTTATCCAGTTTTCTAAAACTTCTTTATGTGTTTTAGATAAACTTAATTGTTTGTATTCCTTGAACTTGCTCATGTTTTATGCTAAATATAATGCGTGCAAATATAGTTTTTGCATTTTAGATAAGCAATGCTAATTTGGCTTAAAAAAATTAGAAAAGAAGAGGAAGGTTATGTTTATCTAATTAGAATAATTTCAGAAGATTCTTGATGCTTCCAGCCTTCAAAATCCTGATAATATATTTCATAAATATAAGTCCCTAATGAAAGTTCCTCTCCTGATTTTTGGTGTTTTCCATCCCAACCATTATCGCAATCTAAATCATGAATATTATTAGTAGAATATACTAATTCACTAAAGCGACTATAAACATTAAATACAAAAGTTTCTTCTCTTACTCCATTAAAAGAAATACAAAATTTATCGTTTATTCCATCTAAATCAGGAGTAAAAGAATTCGGAATATAAATCCAATAATCATCTCTAATCTGAATTTGTTTAAAAATAGTATCTGAGCATCCTTTATCGTTTTGTGCAATTAAATTTATTTGATAACTCGCTATTGAATCACTGTAGGTATGGTAAGGATTATATGTAAAATTTGGCGCAGAATTATCTCCAAAATCCCATTGCCAACTTACAATATTTCCTTCCGATTTATCTACCAACTGAGTAGTGGTAAATAAGATAGTCATACTGTCAGGTTGAGCTTCAAAATTTGCTGTAGGAGAAGCTAATATCGTTACCATAGCTGAACCGTTAATTGCCCCAGCAGCATTGGCATCAGTAAAGCTAGTAAGAATATAATTCCCTTCTTGTTTAGTATTAATAATATATGGATTAATTGTAGTGGTAATTGAGGGCTGTACATTCCCATTTATTGCATAAGAAAATGTGTATGGAGCTATAGCATTATTAAAATAAACTTTTACTTGAGCGCTTACTTTAGTGTTATCACATACGGTATCATTTCCGTCAATAAATGCACTCATTTTATAAATATGTAGTGTTACAAGATCGTTATATATTCCGTAAAAGGAATTATTTGCTATTGTCCTCCCATTTAAGAGTGTATTGCTATCAGTTTCCCAAGAATTAAATACATATTGAGGATCAACAGTGGGGTTTATTGTGTTTAGATCATCTATATATACAGTTTCAGAATAAGGAAAGCTAGAAATAATATTACCATTAATATTAACTGAAGTTGTTGTGCCAGGAGGATCTACATCATAAGTGATAGTTGGTTTTTTATAAAGATATAAAGTTACAGTATCATCATTAGTTGCATAAAATGAATCTAGCATATTAGCAGGCAAAGGCATTAGTGTAACGCTATCAGAGTCCCAAGTGCTAAATCCATATAAAGGATCAATATTTGGAGATATATTTACTATCTCCCCTATCATATAATTTTTTGATGTAGGGAAAGTATTTATTATTGTACCATCAACAGTAACAGTTGTTGCAGTTCCTGCAGGAATTACATTATAAGTTATGCTTTTTGTTGGAATAAAATATGCTTGAACCGTGACATCTCCTTGTAAATCTAATACCAAAGTATCAACATTAGGATCGTAGGTGTAGACATTTGTTGATATTACTTCCCAATGATCAAAAGAGCCACTTTTCACCTCAAATGGTAGTGCTATACCTCCAAACCTTTCATCAGACCATGGACTATTTGCATTATTAATAATATTTCCATTACTCATTTCAACCTCCCCAATACCTATAATTTCCACGGTAACATCAAATATTCCTGTAATTCCTGTATCACAATCTACAAATCCAGAATTCATACTATCACATCTGGCTAAAATAAAGTTTCTTAAATCAGTCACATTACTTTGCCATGCTGCATAAGTACCACCCCAAGTTAAGATTTGCCTTGGCATTTCAGGCTCTATAACAGTAATCATGCTATCTAATAAATATACCATAAAATCACAAGAAAGAGGTCCATTTGCTAAATCTTGCCACCTGTTTATATAGTCATCATGAAACTCTTGATTAGTTAGCATTTCATTCCAAATAGGTACATGGCCTTGACCACCTGTATTTCCTAAAGTAGATGGATCGCAAGGGGATGCATTAGGATCAGAGCTTGGAATTCCTGTATAGTTTGTTCCATGATCAAATGTATTATCCATATCCCAAAGCGTATACCTCCATTTCTTTTTCTCTCCATTAGAGTCCATACCTCTCCACCAAGCTGTATTCCAATTTAACCAATCTTGACAAACTACATAAGCATTTAAAAGAAAATAATCAATTAAACTACCTGTATTATATTCGCTTTTAGCTTGATTATAATTTGCCTGTATATTCATTGAATTTGTATTAACAAAATTTACAAAATTATTCCAATCTGGCTGCGCATTAGGAGCACCATATTCTGTCCAAGTCCCCCCCCAAGTTTTTAAATATTGCAAGTTATTTTTATCTTGATCGTAATAGTAATCTGTAAAGTCATGATCATCTACCTTTTCCCTCATTTCATAAACCCCCCAATAATTACCATCTAAATAAACTATACAAGATGATGTAGATCTTTCGTCTAATCGTAAATCACCAATTTGTGAAAGGTGATGAACATAGGCGTCTCTAATATGCGCTCCTGAACCACCATAAGAAAACGGATAGTTATCATTTGCAGCTGCCTTTACTATAACTCTTTGAAATTTATCTCTATTTTTAGTGGCAAATACTTGATCTTGTAACGCATAATTATAACCAAATTGATCTCTCATAACGTAATCAAAACCCCTTTGGTCGTAAGCCCAAGAATCATTTCCATGTTTATTAAACTCCCCAGTTCCTTTGTCAAGTAATATTCCATTTTTATCAAACCATTCTATTGTTCCTTCAGGCTCTAGCGATTGACTCCCCCAACCTCCATCTAATAAATCAAGAAGCCCTCCTGTTCCACTATTTCCAGATATTGACAGAATAGGAATAGTATGTGTGTCATTAATAAAAAAAGTATGATAATCAATAAAACTGGCTGGAATTGTTGGGTCTGAGCTATAACAAATTGCTTTTAAGACTGTTGTATTTGCAATGTTGATTGCTGTAGTATAAACCGTTGAAGTGTTATTCGGTTCATCTCCATTAGTAGTATAGTAAATTGTAATGTTTGGATCAGGTGAACTTAAAGCTATATTAATAGTTACTGAATTATATCCTCCATTCTGTGAGAAAACAGGAGGAGTTGCATACTCTTGCATTGCTCCAAAATTTGCAGCATTAGGAGTCCCATTTAAAAAGACACTCCAAATAGCTGATCCATCTGTTTCTCTTCCTCTAGTGTGAGACTTTTGGCTAGGTAATACCCTAATAGAATCTTGCAATATTCCTCCGTTATCTGAAAGCATAAAAATTTCATTTCCTTTAGTTTGCGTAATTTTGAAATTAGAATGAGCATTTCCTGCAATTAATTCGTCTCTACCAGAACAATAAATAATAGCAACTCCATTTGCAGGAATTATAAAGGATGAAGGAACAATCCATTTTGACGGGTTAGCAGGCTTATCGGTAAGTTGCCAGCCATTTATATCAATAGCTACTGCAGTAGGATTGTATAATTCTATCCAATCTTCAAATTCACCATAATTATCGGTAAAAGTATTATAGTTTGCAGCAGAATATTCATTAATTACAATTTGTCCATTTGCAGAAAAAAAGGCAAAACAAATAATTACAAATGTATAAATCAGTTTATTCATTCTACAAAAGTACAGAAAAAAACTGTTTTTTCGATTAGTGTTGGATTATTATCTTAGGCGTTCAAACTTAAAGAGCAATGATAATCAATTAAAAATACATTTTATCTAACTTTGCAAATCATACAATATACTTTGATGCAAAACGATATAAAAGAAGATTTACAATTTTTTAATAAATTAATTAATGAATTAATTAATGATGAATTAGAAAATCCAATTGCTAAGGCAATCCCAACTTCAGAATTGAATTCAGAATTTGATTTGGAATTGAAATCAAATCCTGCAATTCCCCATGATTTTAAGAAGGAATTAAAAAAATTAGTGTTGAACACACCCAAATCATCTTCAAAATTGTTTTTTAATCAGTTGTTTGGAGGTAGGCATAGTAAAGCAATTTTAGGTGATTTATTGGCTGTTATGCTTAACAATAGTATGGCGACTTATAAAATTGCAGGAGTTCAAGTAGCGGTTGAAAAGGAAATAATTAAACAAGTCAATAAGTTAATTGGATATCCTGAAGGTTGTGGAGGTACTTTCCCTACAGGAGGTTCAATGGCTAATTTTATGTCCTTAATTATTGCAAGAGATAAAAAAGGTGTGGAAATTAAAAATAAAGGAATCCAGGGGAAACTGCTTGCATATACTTCAGAAAATTCTCACTATTCTCTCGCAAAAAATATTGCGTTTGCAGGAATAGGGAGAGATAATATACGCTATATTAAATCAAATAAAGTTGGACAAATTGATGTGTTAGACTTTAAGCAACAATTAGAAAATGATATTGAGAATGGATTTGTACCTTTTTATTTGAATGCAACTGCAGGGACTACTGTTTTATGTGCGTTTGATAATTTAGCAGAGTTATCACCTATTTGTAAAGAATATAATATTTGGTTGCATGTAGACGGAGCATTTGGAGGTACAGTTATTTTTACTGATAAGTACAATCATTTAGTAACAGGTATTGAGCTTACAGATTCTTTTTGCTTTAATGCTCATAAAACTTTAGGAGCACCATTAAGTACTTCAGTAATAGTGGTAAGGGATAACGTAGACTTATATAATTCATTTAACAATGACGCTACTTACCTTTATCAAACTGATGATGAAAATTATAATTTGGGACAAACTTCTTTTGAGTGTGGAAGAAGAAACAATGCTTTAAAGCTTTGGACACTTTGGAAGGCAATAGGAACTAAAGGTATTGCTAAAATTGTGGAACACGAATTCCAATTGGCAGACATAGCTAGGGATTATGTGAAAAATAATGAATCATATACTTTGTATAATTTTGATGATTCTCTTTCAATTTGCTTTAATTACAAAGATTTTGATCCAGAAGATTTGTGCACTAAATTATATCAACACAAAAAATTAATGGTCAGTTTTGGTTATTTCCATAAACAAGGGTTTGTAAGGCTAGTTACTATTAATGGAGAAAATACAAATGAAGATATTCTTAATTTCTTTAATGTATTAGAGGGTTTTGTTACTCAGAATTCAGATCTAATAAAAAGAAGATATCTAAGTTAAAATTATTTATATTTACAAAATGCAAAAAGATTTTATAATTGTATTGGCCTGGCCTGAAGGTATGGTGGCGGCAGCAGGGGCGTGGTATGATAAAGTGCTTTCTACTAACGGACAATATAGAGTTGGTCATTCTGCTTTGATTTTAGTAAATTCAGCTACTAATCAGCTAAACTATTTTGATTTTGGTAGGTATCATAGTCCTTTTGGTTTTGGAAGAGTAAGAGATTTAGAAACGGATCCGGATATTTCACTAAAAACTAAATCTAAAATATTAAACAATTCAATTGATAATATTAAGGAAATATTATTAGAAATATCTAATTTAAAAGCTACGCACGGGCACGGGACATTATATGCCTCAATTTTAAAAAATATTGATTTTAATAAGGCTTATAAAAAATCAAAAGAGATACAAAATAGGGGGTTAATTGCATATGGTCCAATAGTCCCGAGAGGAGCAAATTGCTCAAGATTTGTTGCCTCAATCATGCTTGCTGCTAAACCACATTGGTTTACTAAATTAAGATTAAAACTACCTTTTTGTTTATCACCATCTCCTAAGCGGAATATTAGCATTGCAAATTCTATTTATCATGTTGTGAGTATGAAAAATTATAGACAAATAAATAAAAGTTATATAAAATCGTATTTTAGTAGTATCGAAAGAATATAATTATGAAATCTAAAAGAGATATTAATATTCCTGATAATGCACAATGGCTCAGTGGTACAGTTGGTTCTGGATCTTGGTTTTTTATTTCTGATGAAAAAGGAAAATATAGAATTCAAAGATTTTCTCCAGAAGGAAAATTAGAATGTGATAGAATATTTACAGTAGATAACATTGCTTTTGATTTAGATATTGATTATAAATTCACCTTTCTTTCTCATTGCAAAGAATGTACAATTATACAAAACGAAATAACTTTTAAATTTTATCATTATGAACATTAAAGTGTATGGAGCCGATTGGTGCTCAGATTGCGTAACTGCAAAAAAAATTTTAAACTCAAAAGGAGTTGATTTTGAATATATTGATATTACTGATAATCAGGAAGCTATTTCTCTAGTAGAGAAAATAAATAACGGCAGAAGAGTTATCCCAACTTTAATGGTGGATGGAGTAAGTTTTACAAACCCAGGTATTAATGGATTAATGAAAATTTTAGGATATTAATCTGTAGTTTTGCAATCTTAAAAATAAGACTATGAGTGATTCAATAAAACATGAATGTGGAGTGGCAATGCTCCGATTACTTAAACCCTTAGCTTACTACCAAGAAAAATATGGCAGTTCAATTTACGGTTTAAACAAGATGTATTTATTGATGGAAAAACAACACAATAGAGGTCAGGATGGAGTAGGTTTGGCCAACATAAAATTAAATGTCGATCCTGGTAAAAGATACATAAGCAGAAAAAGATCCGTAGCAACTAATCCTATTCAGGATGTGTTTAAGCAGGTAAATCAAAGGTTTGTAGAATTAGAGGAGAATGATCCGGAAAAATTAAAAGATCCTCAATGGATGAAGGAAAATATGCCATTTACAGGTGAATTATTCTTAGGGCACTTGCGTTACGGTACTTTTAGTGGAAACACGATAGAACAATGTCATCCTTTCTTAAGACAAAGTAATTGGAAAACTAGAAACTTAGTTTTGGCAGGAAACTTTAACATGACCAATGTTGATGAGCTTTTTCAGCAGTTAGTGGACTTAGGTCAGCATCCCAAAAGGAAAGTAGATACAGTAACTATTTTGGAGAAAATTGGTCATTTCTTAGATGAATCAAATGATGATATTTACTATAAACACAAAGATAAATTCAGTAAAAAAGAAATTACAAAAGTAATTGAAGATGAATTAGATGTTCAAGATATCTTAACCCAATCTGCAAAATATTGGGATGGAGGCTATGTTATGTGTGGATTAATGGGACATGGTGACGCTTTTGCATTGAGAGATCCAAACGCAATACGACCAGCATATTATTATAAAGATGATGAAATTGTTGTAGTTGCATCTGAAAGATCTGTGATACAAACCTCTTTTGATGTAAATATTGAAGATGTTAAAGAGATAAAAGCAGGACATGCCCTTATCATTAAAAAAGATGGCAGGGTTGATGAAAAACAAGTAAAAGAGCCGTTAGAAAGAAAATCATGTTCGTTTGAGCGTATTTATTTTTCAAGAGGAAATGATGCGGGTATCTATAAAGAAAGGCTAGAACTTGGTAGACGTATTTTCCCAAAAGTATTAGAATCAATTGATAATGATGTAAAAAATACAGTTTTTTCTTATATTCCGAATACTGCTGAGGTTTCGTATTTTGGATTATTAAAAGGCTGTCATGCTTATTTAAATAAAGTGAAAACTAAAAAGATTCAGGTATTAGGAAATAATCCTTGTCATGACGAGATTGCGAAAATTATGGAGATTTCTCCAAGAGCTGAAAAGATTGCAATTAAGGATGCAAAGCTGAGAACCTTTATTACATCAGATGATAGTAGAGATGATTTAGTAGCCCATGTTTATGACATTACTTACGGAACGATAAAACCCACTGACAAGCTAGTAATGATTGATGATAGTATTGTAAGAGGAACAACTCTAAAACAATCTATTATTAGAATTTTAGATCGATTAAGTCCTAAGAAAATTATTATTGTTTCATCAGCACCACAAATAAGATACCCTGATTGTTATGGTATTGATATGGCAAAAATGGGTGATTTTATTGCCTTTAATGCTGCTGTTGAGTTATTGAAAGATACTAAACAAGAGCACATACTTACTGAGGTGTATGAAAAGTGTAAAGCACAAGCTCATATCTCAAAAGAGGAAATGGTGAATCATGTACAAGCGATATATAAACCTTTTACTGCTGAAGAAATTTCAGCTAAGATAAGTGAGTTATTGACTCCTGAAGAAACGAATGCTGAGGTGGAAATTATCTACCAATCAATTTCTGATTTACACGCTTCTTGCCCTGATCACCAAGGAGATTGGTACTTTACAGGAAACTACCCAACTCCAGGAGGAGTAAAGGTAGTAAATAAGGCTTTCATGAATTATATAGAAGGTAATAACGTAAGAGCTTACTAAACTTTTTTCGAAATTATCCATCCTATATATCCCATTGGGATATAGGCTGCTATTAAGTCCGTACATATAAACCAAACTGGAGCGGGTAATATATATACCATTGTAATACCTCCTATCAAGAAAAATACTCCAATACTTATAGCTAATGGCAAATGATATGAGTTAGCAATTTTAGCAGTTAAAAAGGCTCCTACTAATGTTCCAATAGCATGGGCCAAAAAAGGGAAAATAAAATTAGTTGATTCCCAATTTATTGCATTCATAGGGTCAAAATCCTCAGGGATAGGAATAAGACTGCTGCCTAAGATAATGAGTCCCATATTTACTATCATTCCTACTAGTACTCCTGATATAACAGCAGAAATATTTATAATCACTTTTTTCGGTAAATATAAAAAACCCGACCAAATTGATAAGGTTTCTTTTTTTATATGTTAATTAACTTATCTTTTCTCAGTAGTGTACACATTTCCGTGCCACCAGAATCTTTGATCTTTACTTGAACCATATTGATCAACAGCCATATCAAAAGCCGATCCAAATGAATGCATATCAAATACCGGTAATTGAGCTCCTAAGTATTCTTTCAAATCTAGTTCTTTAACAATAGTATTAGGGTCCTCTAAAGAGGTTTCCATAGCCGCAGTAGCTAATTCTTCTTCAGTCATTTTTTCAGCATGCTTAGGCGCCATAGTCATCTCATTAATTAAGTGAGTTGCCCCAGCGAATTTGTCAATAATGAACATTGTATATCTGATATCAACAGAAATAGTTCTTTGAATTTCTTTTTCAAAAGCGATATCACCACTCATCGCTTCCCAGTTACCATCAAAAGCAGTACCAACAATTTCTCCCCAAGCATTAATTACTGGAGAACCTGAGTTCCCACCTGTAATATCATTATTAGAAATAAAGTTAATTCTTAGGTTACCGTCTTTATCAGCATATTGTCCGTAATCACCAATTTCGTATAACTCCTTTAACTTTGAAGGGACTTGGAATTCTTCTGATGTTGCATCTTCTTTCATCATAATACCATCAATAGTAGTAAAATAGTCATAGTGCATAGCTTCACCTGGATTATAATCGCCAATACTACCGTAAGTTGTACGCATAGTTGAGTTAGCATCTGGGTAGTAGTTTTTATCTGGGTTCATTTCTCTTAATCCAGCAATAAACAATCTATTCCCTTTAGCTAATTCTTCTCTTACACTTGCTCTTCTAGAAGATATTTGCTCAATGTACTGATTGTAAATTGATATCATAGTTTTGTATGCAGGATCTCTTTCAATTCTAAATGTTGTTGGATTCTGTAAGAAAGCATTGAATTTTTCTCTTGATGAGAATACTGATCTTTTAAATACGTTTTTTGCATACCAACCAAAGTCTAATTTTTTGAAACCAAATAATTGATTTTCAATTTTCTTAAAAACAGGAGCATGTTGTGATTTAGGCACATTATAGTAATACATTTCTAGCATTGATCCAAATAATTCTTGGTCAATAGAAGGGTTGTAATTCTTATAAAATTCTTTTGCTTCTTTTTTGATAGCTCTAATTGCTACATTTCTATCTTTTCCTTCTTTAGGCAAGCTAGAAATCGCCCTGTTCATTTTAAATGACCAGTACATAATTTCAGATCCCATAAATACAGCCTCATTAAGGTAAGTTCTGTTTAAAGCAATTTTTCTGTTAGTATTGTAAGCCCTTTCAATCAAATCTAAAGCCTCACCATATTTCTCAACTCTAGCTTCATCACCAGCAACCCAAGTTCTGAATTCATCTTCAATAGCTACTTTTTTATCGTAAACTCTCATTGACTTCAATCCTTTTGATTGACCAATAAAGTATTTCCAATAGTTAGAAGTTTGAGCATATTTTGCAGCATACTGAATTTTTACTTTTTTAGATGCATTCATTCCAGCTTTCATAATAGCTAATTTCTCATGACGGATATCAACAGTAGTTGGGTTTGTGATATCTAAAGCTTGTTGTACACCAAAAGAAGTTAAGTATCTGTCCGTACTTCCTGGGAAACCGAAAATCATAGTGTAATCACCATTATCAACACCATCCAATTGGATAGGCAAGTGATGTTTTGGCTGGTAAGCAACATTATCAACAGAGTATTCAGCTGGTGTTCCGTCAAGAGCACAGTAAATTCTGTAAAGTGCGAAATCACCAGTATGTCTTGGCCACATCCAGTAGTCAGTATCACCACCAAATTTACCGATTGCTGATGGTGGAGCTCCTACTAAACGAACATCTTTAAATGTTTCGTAAGTCATAATATAGAAATCATTACCACCAAAGAAAGATTTAATTCTTGCTGTGTAGTGTGTCCCTTCTGTTTTCTCGTCCACAATAGTTTTTGAGATTTCTCTGATCTTTGCTGACCTTTCTTTCTCGGTCATATCATCAGTAAGTTCAGCAGATACACGAGCGGTTACATCCTCAATGCTGACTAAAAATGATGCTGTTAAACCTTTATTTACTAATTCTTCATCACGACTCATAGCCCAGAAACCATCTTTTAAGTAATTATTACTAACACTTGAATGCTCTTGAATAGAACCAAATGCACAGTGGTGATTGGTCAGCATTAATCCTTCTGAAGAGATCATCTCAGCAGTACAACTCCCTCCATTAAGAGATACAATGGCGTCTTTAAGAGATGAGTTGTTTACGGAATATAAATCTTCAGCAGTCATTTGAAGTCCATGCGCTTGCATGTCGCTTTCATTCATGGCTTGTAATAACTGTGGAAGCCACATCCCCTCATCAGCTATTACTGATAATGAGAAAAATCCTGCCATTACGATTGATAAAATTTTCTTTGTCATTTTTTTATTTTTTGTTTAACGCAAATATAATGAAACGGGTTGTTTTAAGTAATTTAGGGACTTTTGTTTTCATCGAGATGTTAACAATATTTTAGCGTATTTTTGCAGCAATTATGAGTGATACAAATCTTACAAGAATAAATAAATTTTTATCAGAAATTGGTTACTGTTCTAGAAGAGCAGCTGATAAATTAATTGAACAAGGTAGAGTAAAAATAAATGGTGAAGTTCCTGAAATGGGAACTAAAATATCTGCTAAAGATGAAGTAAGTGTAAATGGAAAGGTAGTCCACAGAGATAAAAAGAAGAAGCTGGTATATATTGCTTTCAACAAGCCAGTAGGTATTGTTTGTACTACTGACCAAATGCGAGAAAAGAATAATATTATTGATTACATTAATTATCCAACTCGTATTTTTCCAATTGGAAGATTGGATAAACCCTCAGAAGGACTTATTTTTTTAACGAATGATGGCGATATTGTCAATAAGATATTACGCGCCAGAAACAATCATGAAAAAGAATATGAGGTTACTGTTAGCAAGCCTATAACGAAAGAATTTATTGAAGCTATGGGTAATGGAGTGCCAATTTTGGATACCGTTACCAGTAAATGTTTTGTTAAACAAACGGATAAAAATAAATTCAAAATTATCTTAACACAAGGATTAAATAGACAAATCCGTAGGATGTGTGAGTATTTGGAATATGATATCAGAAAACTAAAAAGGGTGAGAATTATGAATATTAATTTGGACATTCCTATTGGGGAGTATCGTGATTTTACAGCTAGAGAACTGAACCAAATCCATCAGTCAGTAGAGCATTCCATTAAAACTTTTGAACAAGGGAAGTAATTTATTTATTTTTTAGAACAGGTACAGCTGAACAGGCTTCCCCAAACATTAAACTACTCACTGTATTTTGTAGTTTTTTAGTAATTGCAATGTATAGTACTTCAGTTAGGGGGATTTGCCCACAACCTTTTACTATTACTTTTTTACTTTCAAATTCAGATTCGTCAATCGCATTAATATTATTCGTAAAAATTTGCTGAAACACATCTTCTTTTAATCCAAAATGGATGTCAGCATTAACGGAATTTAAATAAGACGTAATCAGCATAAAAGCCCACATGGGTACAACTACATCTGCACTACAATTAAGAGCTACAGTTGTGTTGGTGTAAATAGAGAAATCAAATGCTTTTAAACTTCCCCTGAACTCTTTTTCTTTTAGTACAATTCCCTGGAAAAGGAAATCTTTCAAATCTAAAACCGCAATATTTTGCTTGGGAGCATAGTTCGATAAATCAATATTTATCAATCTGCTGTTGGCTACCCTATTTACAATTTCATCACCCATTTTTATAACATTCCAAGTTCTAGTTTTGCTTCTTCGCTCATCATTTCTTTTGTCCAAGTTGGTTCAAAAGTTATTTTTACTTTTACTTTATTTACTTCAGAAATTGCTTTTACTTTTTCCTCAATTTCAACAGGTAGAGTTTCGGCAACTGGGCAGTTAGGTGAAGTTAGAGTCATAGTGATTTTTACATCACAATCATCACTTACTTCAATGTCATAAATTAAACCCAGAGCATAGATGTTTACAGGTATTTCAGGGTCATAAATTTCACAGATTATATCAACAACTTGTTCTCCTATTTTTTGTAATGCTTCTTCTGTTTTCATTTCTTTAATTTTGATAAGCCAAAGCGTAGAGCTTCATTTTTTTAATCATTGAAACTAATCCGTTTGCTCGTGTTACTGATAATTGTTCTTTTAAGCCAATTGTATCGATAAAACTTAAGTCGGCATGTATTATGTCTTCTAATTTTTGCTCAGAAAGTACCCGTATTAATATTGCAATAATTCCTTTTGTCATTATTGCATCACTATCTGCTGTATAAATTATTTTTCCATCTTGCTTTTCAGCATGAAGCCAAACCCTACTTTGGCAGCCTTTTATTAAGTTATCTTCTGTTTTGTATTGTTTTTCAATTAGCGCTAACTCTTTCCCTAATTCAATAAGGTATTCGTATTTCTGCATCCAATCTTCAAACATTTCAAAGTCCTCAACAATTTCCGCTTGTATATTTTGTATTGTATTCATTTAGGACAGCATCATTTTTGCCTTTTTAATGGCTTTTATACAAATGTCAATTTCTTCCTTTGTATTGTAGACGGCTAAAGAAATACGTGCTGTGCCGGGAATGTTAAATCTTTCCATAATAGGCTGTGTACAATGATGTCCTGTTCGTATTGCTATTCCCATTTTATCAACAATCATACCAATATCATAAGGATGTAATTTGTTAATATTAAAAGAAATAATTCCTGATTTATTTTTAGCTGTACCGTAAATTTTTAGTCCTTCTATTTTCAATACTTCTTCTGTAGCATACAGCAAAAGTTCTTCCTCATATTTAGCAATGTTGCTTAATCCTAATTCGGTAATAAAATCAATAGCTGATTTAAATGCCACTACTCCAGCAATATTTGGTGTTCCTGCTTCAAACTTATGCGGTAAACAGGCGTAAGTAGTTTTCTTAAAACTAACTTCCTTTATCATCTCACCCCCCCCTTGGTATGGTGGAAATTTAGTTAAAAAAAATTCTTTTCCGTACAAAACCCCAACTCCTGTAGGTCCATATAATTTATGTGCTGAAAAACAGTAGAAATCAGCTCCTAAGCTTTGCATATTTATTGGAATATGTGCTGCTGCCTGCGCACCATCAATCATAACTTTTGCACCAACTGCTTGCGCTTTTTCAATAATTTCTTCAATAGGGTTTATAGTTCCCAATGTATTGGAAATATGAGATACAGAAACTAATTTTGTATTTTCAGAAAGAAAATTTTCAAAAGCTATCATGTCCAAACTTCCATTATCCAACAATGGAATAACTTTTAGAGTAGCTCCACTTTGTTCGCAACACATTTGCCAAGGCACAATGTTTGAATGATGCTCTAATTCTGAAATAATAATTTCATCTCCTTTATTTAATAAGGCTCTGTATCCGCTCGCAACTATATTAATAGAGTCCGTAGTTCCTTTAGTAAAGATGATTTCATGAGAATGTTTTGCGCTTATGAAATTTTGTATGGTAATTCTTGTCTCCTCAAATTTATCGGTTGCCAATCCGCTTAAAAAATGAACTCCCCTGTGTACATTGGAATTTTCATTTTGGTAATAATTGCTTTCGGCAGTAATAACTGATTGAGGTTTTTGAGTAGTCGCTCCATTATCAAAATACACCAAATCCTCCCCGTTTACCTTACTACTTAAGATAGGGAATTGGTTTCGTATTTTGCTAATATCTAACATTTATAAACTAAAATCTAAATCAACATTTAATTTTTGAGCAAGTAAATTTTTAGCTAACGTTTTCACTTGTTTCGCTGAGATATTTTCTATTGCTTCAAATGCAAATGCGTAGGTTAATATTGCTTTTGCTTCTTCAATTCCAATTCCTCTACTTCTCATGTAAAAAAGCGCATCATCATCTAATTGGCCAATAGTACAGCCATGACTACACTTTACATCATCAGCATAAATTTCTAACTGGGGCTTACTGTCAATACTTGAAGTATCACTTAAAAGTAAATTGTTGTTAGATTGGAACGCATCAATTTTTTGAGCATCAGGGCGCACCATTATTTTACCATTAAAAACACCTTTTGAATGGCCTAAATAAACTCCTTTATACATTTCATTACTTCTGCAATGAGCGCTTCTATGATCTACAAAAGTATGGTTGTCAGCTAATTGATTGTCATTTAATACTGAAACTCCATTCATGTTACTTTCGCAATTAGAACCGTTTTGCTCAAAATTAAGGTTATTTCTAGTGAATGAACCGCCAAAAATAAGGGTATTAATATTGCATGTTGAATCTTGATCTTGATATACATTAACAGTATCAATCAGTTGCGATTCGGCAGTATTATTCTGTATTTTATTGAATTCTACTTTTGTATTTTTAGCACAATTTGTTTGAGTAAAATGATTTACAAAAGAAGATGAGCTGTTTAAGTTTTGTATTCTTTCTACAAACTTAACTTCTGAGTTTTCTCCAATAGAAATTTGGTTTCTATATTGAGAAAAACTATTTTCTGTTGTCGAGAAAAAAAGAATTTCGATAGGATTTTCTACTATTGTATTTTTATCTACTGAAATAGTAAAGCCATTTTGAGAAAGAGCTTTGTTAAGCTGTAATATACTGTCCGTAGTTGCGCTTTCAAATTCAGAAAATCCAGTAATATTTACTCCTTTTATTGTGGGAGTATTTATCAGTTTTCCATCAGAAAAAATAATTCTATTTTTAAATCCTAAAGAATATTTTTCTATTACTGAAGAATCAATAATCTTTCCTTTATTCTCAATCCTATACTCTTTAGCAATTACCTTTTTTAAGGAAGTGTATTTCCACTCTTCATCTTTAGTTGTCGGAAATCCGTTTAATAGAAAAGACGTAAGTATTTCTTTTTTGTCAGCAGAAATCTGAATCTCTTCAGAATACAATTTTATATTTTTAATTAAGCCCACTTTTTATCCGCTTCTTTAATTATCCAATCGTACCCTTTTTCCTCTAGTTCTAAAGCTAATTCTTTCCCTCCTGATTTTATGATTCTTCCGTTATGCAATACATGTACAAAGTCAGGAATAATATAGTCTAATAACCTTTGGTAATGCGTGATAACGATAGTTGCATTATCTACACTTCTTAGCTTGTTTACGCCATTGGCAACAATTCTAAGTGCATCAATATCTAAACCTGAATCTGTTTCATCCAAAATAGCGAGTTTAGGTTCTAACATTGACATTTGAAAAATCTCATTTCTTTTCTTTTCTCCTCCTGAGAATCCTTCATTCATATTTCTGGATAAATATCCTTTTTTGATACTTAACAGTTCCATCTTTTCACGCATCATTTTCAATAAATCCTTAGAAGGAATCGCTTCTAACCTTTGTGCTTTTCTTCTTTCTGTGATTGAACTTTTGATAAAGTTAGAAACAGAAATTCCAGGAATTTCAACTGGATATTGGAAAGAAAGAAATATGCCATTGTGGGCTCTTTCTTCAGGATCTAATTCTAATAAATCTTTTCCATCAAAAGTAATACTTCCTCCTTCTACTTCATATTCCTCTTTTCCTGAAATTACAGCTGAAAGAGTACTTTTTCCAGAACCATTAGGCCCCATGATTGCATGTATCTCTCCTGCTTTTACTTCTAAGTTTATTCCTTTTAGGATTTGATTACTTTCAATTCCTGCTTTCAATTCTTTTATTTGTAACATATTTTTGTTTTTAACCTACTGAACCCTCTAGGCTTATTTCTAATAATTTTTGTGCTTCTACTGCAAATTCCATTGGTAACTGGTTGAGTACATCTTTACAGTAACCGTTTACGATTAGTGCAATTGCTGCTTCTGTTCCAATACCTCTTTGGTTACAATAAAATATCTGTTCTTCTCCAATTTTTGAAGTAGTTGCTTCATGTTCTACTTTGGAAGAGTTGTTTTTTACTTCAATATATGGGAAGGTATGTGAACCACATTTATCTCCCATTAGTAAAGAATCACATTGAGAGAAATTTCTTGAGTTGGTTGCTCCTTTTGAAATACGAACTAATCCCCTATAATTTCCTTCACTCTTACCTGCTGATATTCCTTTTGCGATAATGGTACTCTTAGTATTTTTTCCTAAGTGAATCATTTTTGTACCTGTATCGGCTTGTTGTTTCTTATTCGTTACTGCAACTGAGAAAAATTCTCCTATAGAATTATCCCCTTTCAAAATACAAGAGGGATATTTCCAAGTAACTGCTGATCCTGTTTCTACTTGTGTCCACGAGATTTTTGCATTCTTATGGCAAATTCCTCTTTTAGTTACAAAGTTGAAAACTCCACCAACTCCTTCAGCATTTCCTGGATACCAATTTTGTACAGTAGAATATTTTATATCCGCATCATCCATTGCAATCAATTCTACTACAGCGGCATGCAATTGATTTTCATCTCTCATGGGGGCAGTACAACCCTCTAAGTAACTTACTTTAGAACCTTCATCTGCAATTAATAATGTTCTTTCAAATTGACCTGTTCCAGCTTCATTAATTCTGAAGTAAGTTGATAGTTCCATTGGACATTTTACTCCTTTTGGAATATAACAGAAAGAACCGTCAGAGAATACTGCTGCGTTTAAAGCAGAAAAGAAGTTGTCTCTAGCGGGTACAACACTTCCTAGATATTTCTGCACCAATTCTGGATGATCTTGAATAGCATCAGAAATTGAACAAAAAATAATTCCTTTTTCTGCCAAAGTTTCTTTGAATGAAGTAGCAACTGAAACAGAATCCATTACTATATCTACCGCAACATTGGCTAATTTATTTTGCTCATCAATAGAAATACCTAGCTTATCAAACATTTCTTTCATTTCAGGGTCTAAATCATCTAAACTATCCAAAACAGGTTTTTGTTTTGGTGCTGAATAATAAATAATGTCCTGATAGTTCGGTTTAGTATAATTGATGTTTGCCCAATTAGGCTCTTCCATTTCTAACCAAGCCCTATAGGCTTTTAATCTGTAATCTAACATCCATTCTGGTTCATTTTTTTTTGCAGAAATAATACGCACCACATCTTCAGAAAGTCCTTTTGGAATGGTATCTGATTCTATCTCGGTTGTAAATCCGTATTTGTATTCAGTTGATGTTACTTTTTCTAATAACTCATTTTCCAACTGTCTTTTTTGTTCACTCATTTTTTATAAATTGTTATAGAGAGAAACTTTCTCCGCAACCACAGGTTCTGCTTGCGTTTGGGTTATTAAATACAAAACCCTTTCCGTTTAGTCCATCAGAAAACTCCAATGTTGTACCTACTAAGTATAAAAAGCTTTTTTTATTGACTAAAAGTTTAATATTATTGTTTTCAATAAGCTCATCATCTTCATTTTTGTTGACATCAAAGTCTAATTTGTAGCTCAAACCAGAGCATCCTCCACTTTCTACACCAACTCTGACAAATGAATTTTCACCTCCTTCTCCATCTAGCAGGTGTACTAATCTATCTCTTGCTGAATCACTAATATTTATCATATTGTTTTTATTTAATCTAAATGAATACAACGTTACAAAAATGATATCATTTAAATCCTATCTTTGCCACATGAGTTTATTTGAAGAAAAATCGCAAAATACAACTCCAATTTCACAATTAGGAGAGTTTGGTTTAATTGACCATTTAACTAAGAATATTAAGTTAAAAAATGAAAATACAATAAAAGGAGTTGGAGATGATGCTGCTGTTATTGATATTGGAGATAAATACCAATTAGTTAGCACAGACTTATTAGTTGAAGGAATTCATTTTGATTTGGGGTATATGCCTTTGAAACATTTGGGATATAAGTCAGTTGCCATTAATGTATCTGATATTTGCGCTATGAATGGTTCAGCAAAGCAAATTACTGTTGGTTTAGCAATGAGTAATCGCTTTACAGTTGAAGCCTTGAACGAATTGTATGCGGGAATATATATGGCATGCGAACATTATGGAGTAGATTTAGTAGGTGGGGACACCACTTCTTCAACATCAGGTTTAATGATAAGTGTTACAGTACTTGGTGAGGTTGAAAAAGAAAATGTAGTATATAGAAGTGGCGCCAAAATAAATGATTTAGTAATTTGTACAGGAGATTTAGGGTCGGCTTATTTAGGGTTACAGCTTCTAAATAGAGAGAAAGAGATGTTTAATGAGAATCCAACTATGCAACCTGACTTGACAGGAAATGATTATGTGTTAAAAAGGCAATTAAAACCAGAAGCAGGAGTTAAGTACATTAAAATTTTAAAGGATTTTGATATTATGCCTACTTCAATGATAGATATTTCTGATGGTCTTTCTTCTGAAGTTTTGCATTTAGCGAAATCATCAAAAGTAGGAATTACTATTTATGAAGATAAAATACCTGTTGATTATACGACTATGAATTTGGCAAATGAATTCAATATGAATCCTATTACTTGTGCTTTAAGCGGAGGGGAAGATTATGAATTGTTATTTACCATTAGTCAAGTGCATTATGATAAATTTAAGAAAGATGCAGGTTTTAGTATTGTTGGTTATGTGACCGATGCTAGTGAAGGGAATAACTTTATTGCAAAAGATGGAGCCTCACATCCGCTTACTGCTCAGGGTTGGGATGCAATGAAAGAATAGCAAAACTCATAAGGAATATCTTTTATTTAAATAAGATTCTTTAGCCAGATATTATAATTTATAACATCAGCATCATCAGCTTTTTCATCAGTAATGATAACGCTTAAAGCGGTAATTTTCTTTAAGAGTTTTTTTTCAGTTATTAAGTTGCTGCTGTAAATTAATAAATCGATAATTTCAATAAGCTGTTTATCTCTGTTAAAATTAGCATCTTTAAGTAAGCTCTTATATGATTTCTTTATGTATCTTATTTTAGAAACAATAACATCTGTTTGATTTAAGTCGTAACGAACAATCAGTTCTGCAATATGAATTTTAAGTTGAAATGATTCTCCAATATTTACAAAATCATCTTGTAACATAAGACGAGCTAAATTTTTTGCAGATAACGAAAGTTTTTCTTGATCATAATAAATAAGAGCGGTATTCAAATAAATAAATACCGAGAATGTAGGTAGATTTCGAATAACATCATTATTCTTTGCTTCTTTTAACACCTCTAAGGCCTTGTTTTTGTCAGACAATGAATAGTTGATAACAAGTGAATTGTAGTAGTAGAATAAATATTTATCTCTTAAAAGTCCACCATATTCATTCATGCTGCTTTTAAGAATTTCAGCATACGCTAAGGATTGTTTATATTTATGAGTTTTAAACAAGCAATTTGTTAAGTAAGCAAGGAGAGTTAATTTCTGCTCATGATTTGATTTTGTAAAAATCTTATCTTTCTTAAATTCCTTATAAGTGTGAACAAGGTATTCCTCTAGCGCATCAAAATCATGTTGCTGTAATAGTATTCTGCTAACCAATTGATATATCTTAATTCTAAACTTGGTACTTTTTGGTATTTTTTTATTTTCAGAAAAATTATCTAATGTTTTTTGAAGAATTTTATTTACAGATTCTTCATTTTTTGAAAAATTCTGAGCAATCTTAATTTTATACAATACTGCAGCCAATAGCAAATCCATTTCTTGCTCCCAGTTCAATCGCTCATTATTATTTTTCTTCTTTGCAATATATTCTTCAACATTAACCGAAACCATATCATAAGAAAGCGTTAGTATTTCAGAATAAATAATTGAAAGCAATTCAAAAGCTTCAATGTTTTCAGCTTCTTTTTCAGCTTTTTTTAAATAATGAAAGGAAAGTTCTGCTTTCCCTTTTCTTTTATATACTCGTGAAAGCAACACAAAATGAAGAATAAAAATATCTTTTTCCTTCCCCATGTGTTGTAGCATCATGCTTTTGTTTAAATCTTTATATAGCCTATTTTTAAGCTGATAAAAACTATTTTTATTGTATTGGTAAAGTTCCTTAGAAATTATTTGCTCATCATATTCTTCTCCATTTTGTTTAATAAAATCAAACAAAAGTATATCTTTACGAGCATCACTACTATTAGTACGTCCTGCAAAGAGCTTATAAAATCGACTTTCTTCTTTATTTAAAGAATTTATAATTTCAAATAAAATGTTCATTTTCTTAATTTGAACGGCTAAGATATATAAAAGAATAGAATCTCACTTTAAGAACTTTAATATTTCTTTATATATTTGTAATATGGAAATCAGAAAAATAATATTTAGCCTATTTTTGTTAGCATCTACAACTGCTAGTGGGCAAGGTATTTCAGTTGCTTTTGGGGCGAATGGCATTCAGTTTCCGGACACTGTTTCTTTAGGAGATACCCTTTATTATTCTTGCTGGGTTGTTAACACAGGGAATGATGTTTTGGCTGAGAATATATTACTGGAAACTGCTAATTATTCTCAATTGCAGGGGTTATCAAATATCAGAACGATTGGGGGGCAGGGACCTAATTTTATTTTCCCTAATGATAGCATTCAGTTTCCTCCAGGATTTCTTTATGAAATAGTTACTCAACAGAATTATCTTATTGGGGATAATATTGTAGTAATATGGCCTAAGGTTTCAACTCCTATTAATCAATCAACTCAGCATGAGTATAAAAATGTTTACGTAATAGGTCCGGCTATTATTTCTTCTGTTGTTGAATTTAGCAATAAATTGCAATTATTTCCTAACCCTGCTAACAATCAAATTAGTTTTGATGGTGTTAAAAATATTTGTGAGATACAAATATTTGATCTACTAGGAAAGGAGTTAAATACTTTTTTTATTGAGAATAACATGTTAAATACATCAACTTTTAAAAACGGAGTGTATTTGATTAATGCTCAGTTTGAGGATGGAACCTCTTTGAAAAATACATTGCAAATTCAGCATTAATTTTTTTGGGGGAATAAGATTTAGCTATTCATTAAGTGTTCAATTTCTTCTGCCTCAATTGGTATGTTTTTCATTAAATCATCAGGACCGTTTGCTCTTACTAGAATATCATTTTCTAATCGCACCCCTAATTTTTCTTCTAAAATGTATATTCCAGGCTCGCAAGTAAATATCATCCCCTCTTTCATTGGCCAGTCAAAATCACCTACATCATGTACATCCAATCCTAAATAATGAGATGTTCCATGCATAAAATATTGCTTAAATAATGGATTCTTAGCATCTTGCTTTTGCACATCATGTTTATCTAATAATCCTAATTTAATAAGTTCCAATTCCATTATTCTCCCAATTTCAGCGTTGTATTCTTTAAATATCGTGCCTGGGCGTAACATATTAGTTGCCTCTTTCATAACATGCAATACTGAATTATAAACCGTTTTTTGTCTGTTTGTAAATTTTCCGTTTACAGGCATTGTCCTTGTTAAATCAGAAGCATAATTAGCATATTCTGCTCCAAAGTCCATTAGTAAAATATCGCCATCCTTACAGGATTTGTTGTTGTCAATATAATGCAAAACACAAGAGTTTATTCCTGACCCAATAATAGGTTGGTAAGCAAAACCATTAGATTGATTTCTCAAAAATTCATGCATTAATTCTGCTTCAATTTCATATTCCATGACTCCTGGTTTAATGAATGGAAGTATTCTTCTCAGTCCTTTTTCAGTAATGTCACAAGCATTTTGCATTAGCTTTAATTCAAAGTCTGATTTAATAGCTCTTAGCTCATGCATAATTGGAGCGACTTCATTTATTGTTGTTGCGGAGAACTTATTTATAATCATTTTCCTAAATCGATCATCTCTAGTTTCAACATCTGAAGCAGAACGACTATGGATATTCTTGTTTAAGTAAATGCCATTACATTTACCAATTAATTCAGCAAGCTTTCCTTCTAATTCATTAAGCCAATAAACTGTTTTTATTCCAGCAGTTTTTAGTGCCCCTTCTTTAGTAAGTTTTGCGCCTTCCCAAATTGCAATATGCTCATTTGTTTCCTTTAAGAAAAGAATTTCCCTTTGCGACTCATCAGTATGATCAGGAGAAATAACGAGTACGCTTTCTTCTTGATCCACACCACTTAGCCAAAATAAATCACTGTTTTGACGAAATGGCATAGTACCATCTGCATTAGTAGGCATTACATCATTTGAATTAAAAATAGCTATTGTATTTGTTGGTAATTTTTCAGAAAAGTTCTTTCTGTTATTAATAAATAACTGATTGTCAATTGGTAAATATTTCATCTTTAATTTTTTAAGGAGGACAAAGTTAGTAAAATAAGAGTTATCTATATTGATTATGAATTAGAAAATGGGTTGTTTATTTCCATTATGAAGCTTACATTTGCCACTTAATATTTTAAAATAATAACATGAGTAAAGGATTATCAAGCTCTTCAGTTGGAAGAAAAATACTAATGGCTCTATCAGGTTTTTTCTTGATGTTTTTTTTAATGCAACATTTCTTAATCAATTTATTTTCGGTAATAAATGCTGATTTATTTAATGAAGTTTCTCATTTTATGGGAACAAATGGTTTGGTGCAGTTTGTGTTACAACCAATCTTATTATTTGGTGTTTTATTTCATTTAGGAATGGGGATTTATTTGGACTTTAAAAATAAAGCTGCTCGTCCTGTGAAATACGCAATGGACAAACCAAGCGGGAATTCGAATTGGATGAGTAGAAATATGATTATTACTGGCATTATGGTTATGTTATTTTTAGGCTTACATTTTTATGATTTTTGGTTTCCAGAGATTAAAATTAAATTTATTATAGGTGACTGGACGGGTCAACATAATGGTGAATATAGATATTCGCAAGAGTTGCATGATAAATTTCAAGATTTGACAAGAGTTATCATCTACTGCATTTCTTTTGTGTTTTTATCTTTACACTTGCTACATGGTTTTCAATCCGCTTTTCAATCCGCAGGATTTAATCATAATAAATATACACCAACAATTAAGAAGTTAGGAGATTTGTATGCAATCATTATCCCAGCAGGATTTGTTTTTATTGCTTTATTTCATTATTTCAATCAGTTATAAAATTAAAAAATAAACTATGTCAGTTTTAGATTCTAAAATACCAGATGGTCCTTTAAAAGACAAATGGACTAATCATAAAAATAATATTAATTTAGTAAATCCAGCAAATAAAAGAAACATTGATATTATTGTTGTTGGGACAGGATTAGCTGGTGGTTCTGCAGCAGCTTCCTTAGCAGAAATGGGTTATAATGTAACATCATTTTGCTACCAAGATTCTCCAAGAAGAGCTCATTCTATTGCGGCACAAGGAGGGATTAATGCAGCAAAAAACTATCAAAATGATGGTGATTCTGTTTATAGATTATTTTATGACACAGTAAAGGGAGGAGATTATAGATCAAGAGAAGCGAATGTTCATAGATTGTCAGAAGTTTCTGGAAATATCATTGATCAATGCGTTGCACAAGGAGTTCCTTTCGGTAGAGATTATGGAGGGCTTTTAGATAACCGTTCATTTGGAGGGGTTTTGGTTTCCAGAACATTCTATGCTAAAGGACAAACAGGACAACAACTTTTACTTGGAGCTTATTCAGCATTGAATAGGCAAATTGCAAAGGGAAAAGTTACTATGTACAACCGTCATGAAATGGTTGAATTGGTAAAAGTAGATGGGAAAGCAAGAGGAATTATTGCAAGAAATTTAGAAACTGGAGAATTAGAAAGACATTCAGCTCATGCTGTGATTATTGCAAGTGGAGGATACGGAAATGTATTTTTCTTATCTACCAATGCAATGGGATCTAACGCAACTGCGGCCTGGAAAATTCATAAAAAAGGAGCTCATTTTGCAAATCCTTGTTATACACAAATTCACCCTACATGCATTCCTAGAAGTGGTGAACATCAATCTAAATTGACTTTGATGTCAGAATCATTAAGGAATGATGGTAGAATTTGGGTGCCTAAAAATATGGAGGATGTATTAGCTATCCGTGAAGGGAAACTAAAACCTATTGATTTAGCAGAAGATCAAAGAGATTATTATTTAGAAAGAAGATATCCTGCTTTTGGAAATTTAGTGCCAAGAGATGTGGCTTCAAGAGCTGCAAAGGAAAGATGTGATGCTGGTTTTGGAGTAAATGAAACAGGAGAAGCAGTATATTTAGATTTTGCGTCAGCTATCCAAAGGTATGGGAAGCAAGAAGCGGCAATTGCAAGAATGGAAAATACTTCTGAAGAAGAAATTTTAAAATTAGGAGAGAGAGTTATTGAATCAAAATACGGTAACCTTTTCCAGATGTATGAAAAAATTGTAGCTCAAAATCCATATAAAACCCCAATGATGATTTACCCTGCAGTACATTATACTATGGGGGGTATTTGGGTGGATTATAATTTGATGACTTCTGTTGAAGGTTGTTACTGTATTGGAGAAGCAAACTTCTCTGATCATGGAGCGAATCGTTTAGGAGCATCTGCATTAATGCAAGGTTTGGCAGATGGTTATTTCGTATTGCCTTACACGATTGGTGATTATTTATCAAACGATATTATAACGGGGGAAATTTCAACTGACTCAGCAGAATTTGTTGAAGCTGAAAAAGAGGTTTCAGATAGAATTGAGAAGTTAATGAATATTAAGGGAACAAAATCGGTTGACCATTTTCATAAACTTTTAGGAAAAGCAATGTGGGAATATGTTGGTATGGCTAGAAATGAAGAAGGCTTGAAAAAAGCAATGGCTGAGATTAAACAAATCCGTACTGATTTTTGGAATGATGTAAAAATCCCTGGAGATAAAAACTCTTTAAATCCTGAATTAGAAAAAGCAGGTAGAGTTGCAGATTTCTTAGAGTTAGGAGAGCTTTTTGCAAAAGACGCACTACATAGAAAAGAAAGTTGTGGAGGGCACTTTAGAGAAGAATCGGTAGAGTTAGATGGAATACAAAAAGGAGAAGCAAAAAGAAACGATAGTGATTATGCTTATGTTGCTGCTTGGGAATACAAAGGAGAACCATCTGATGCAGTAATGCACAAAGAGGAATTAGAATTTAACAATATTGAATTGAAACAAAGATCATATAAATAAAGATATGGATTTAACACTTAAAGTCTGGAGACAGAAAAATAGAGAAGATAAAGGAGGTTTATCAACTTATAAAGTTACTGGAATTTCTGAGCACGCATCTTTTTTGGAAATGCTTGATGTGATGAATGAGCAATTGATAATGGAAGGAACTGAGCCTGTTGCATTTGATCATGATTGCAGAGAAGGAATTTGTGGTACTTGCTCACTTTATATTAATGGAGAAGCACATGGCCCTGATAGAAAAGTGACTACTTGCCAGTTACATATGCGTATGTTTAAGGATGGAGAAACAATTTATATTGAACCTTGGCGCTCGGCAGCAATGCCTGTTATAAAGGATTTAATTGTAGACAGAAGTTCGTTTGAAAGAATTCAGCAATCTGGAGGTTTTGTGTCAATAAATACTTCAGGGAACACACAGGATGCGAATGCATTACCAATCCCTAAAATGAATGCAGACAAAGCATTTGATGTAGCGGCTTGTATTGGTTGTGGTGCTTGTGTTGCCACTTGTAAAAACTCTTCCGCTATGTTGTTTGTAGCTGCTAAAGTTTCTCAATTTGCTTACTTACCACAAGGGCAAGTAGAGCGTAAACAAAGAGTGTTGAATATGGTAGAACAAATGGATAAAGAAGGTTTTGGAAATTGCACCAATACGGGAGCTTGTGAGGTTGAATGTCCGAAAAGTATTTCTATTGAATATATTGCAAAAATGAATAGAGAATATTTATCGGCATCTTGCAAGTTAGAAGAGTAAGGGTTCGAATCCTGCTACCCCGACTTTTTTCTACTTATTATGCTTAGCATAATTATTCTTTTTTATTTACTTTTCTTTGCTTTATGAAAAATCTACTTTTTATTTTCATTACTTTAATAACAATTGCAAATGTTAGTTATGCATCTTTTCCTGTTGTAGAAAGTAATCCTAAAATACTAGCTATAGAACAAGAAGATGATGAAGGTGATGAACCTTCGCTTCTTGAAGTTATTCTTATGTTAGTTACAGTGTTTTCAATAATAGGGTTTGCTTTGTACTTTTTAATTAGGACATTGCGTAGGGCGTGGAGGAGAGATGTTCCTTGGGTTAAAAAACTACTTCGTTGGAAGAATATTTGGTGGTTACTATTATTAATACCTGTTTGGTTCATACTTAACATACTTGCTATGGGATCAGGAATGGGAGGATAGTTAAGATTATTTTAAAAAATAACTCGTTACTCTAAGAATCAAATTAATTTTCTAACTTTGGCTTTGTAGATTGGTTAGCGGTGCAAAAAGTGGTGCAAATTTTAGTTTGAAAGCTTATCGTAATCTAGTGAAATGGGTAGAGGTTTTAATCTTGCTACCACGACTGAAAAAACAAAAACCCACTCAAATGAGCGGGTTTCTTTTTGGTGGGCCTTACGGTCCTAATTTCGAACTTTTTTTAAGCCTTGAATTTTTTTTCATATATATCAATCCATTCTTTTGCAGTCATTTTGGAGCAAAGCTCACCAATGAGTCTAAAAGGAATATCTTCTAACTTTTTAAAACGAATACAGCTTTTCCCCATATCTAATTTGTATTTACAATGATTTGGATATTCATTGACAAACCAATTCATCAAAGATTCATTAGCGTAAATACCCATATGATATAATGAAATGAAATTTTTTCTTGATGAGATTCCTAAGAATGGCAAAGGAAGTTCAGGTGAACAATGATAGCCCTCAGGATATATTGAGTGAGGCACTACCCATGATGGCATTCCATAATTTATTTGTTCATGAAATCCTTTTGGTAAATATTTTCTTATGACAGATACTATCTCCTCTACAGAATCCTTCTGTGGTTGTGGTAAATCAGCTATATATTTTTCTATGGACATAATCGCAAAAATAATAAAACCCACTCAAATGAGTGGGTTTATTTTTAGTGGACCTCTCGGTCCTAAGTTCGAACTTTTTTAGAAAATTATTGTGTAATTTTGTGTTATGAAAAAACTACTACTTATATTACTTTGCTTACCTATGATTGGGTTTGGGCAACCAACCGTAAACATACCTGATGCTAACTTTAAAGCATATTTAGTTGGAGAGCCTTTAATTAATACTAATGGAGATAGTGAGATACAACAAAGTGAAGCAACTGCTTTTAATGGTACTATTAGCTGTTATTATATGAATATCTCTGATTTAACAGGCATTGAAAATTTTACTGCTTTAACTACTTTGTTTTGTTATGAGAATCAACTCACAAGCCTTGATGTAAGTCAAAATACTGCTTTAACTACTTTGTTTTGTGATTTTAATCAACTCACAAGCCTTGATGTAAGTGGTGCTACTGATTTATATTTTTTGCAGTGTCAATCTAATCAACTCACAAGCCTTGATGTAAGAACTAATACTGCTTTACAATATTTATATTGTTATTCTAATCAACTCACTAGTCTAGATGTAAGAAATGGAAATAATGTAAATTTTGCTTACTTTAATGCTACAGTCAATCCTAATCTTAGTTGTATAAGTGTTGATGATTCTTCTTGGTCAACTGCTAATTGGACAAACATTGACCCTCAAAATTATTTTAGTAATAACTGTCCACCATCTGCAATTGAAGAACACACTACAAACAAAGAACTTCTTAAAGTAACAGACCTATTAGGTAGAGAAACAAAAGGCACTAAGAATGAACCCCTCTTTTACATCTATGATGATGGAACAGTAGAGAAAAGAATAGTTATAGAATAAATAAAAACCCACTCAATTGAGTGGGTTTCTTTTTGGTGGACCTCTCGGTCCTTATTTCGAACTTTTTTAGAAAATTAAAATAATTAGAAACTTCACCCTCAGGCGTGAATTGAATTTTAGATATTTGTCGCATAATTGCATCATTATTAATTAGAAAAACAAAAAATATGAAAAAAATATTATTAACGCTAGTATTAGGGTTAGTATTACTAACAACTAATGCACAAGTAATCACAGCCGTTCCTTGTGATATGTTAGGTATGTCTGTAAATGTTGGTTCTCAAGAAACCATGATCAATATTTACCATTCAGGTCAATATATGACTCACCCCCAATCAGAAAATATTTTTATGTGGGAGTTTACAGACCAACAAGGAAACATAGTACATCAAGACACTTTAGTTGATGAGTCAACGATATCTTTTGGTCATAGTTGGTCTCTTTCTGATACAATAAATGTTACAGTACATTTTGTAAATGATTCGGCTAATACAGCTAACTGGAATATTAATCAAGGTTTGCCGCCTAATGGAAATTCAATTAATTGTTTATTTGAAGACCAGATATATTGGGAAACAGGAGCTCCTACACCATGGGGGAGCTGGACATTTATTCATAATAACCCCGGTGTTGATCAAAATGTTGTTTTAGCTGTTTATGATTTCTCTTATCAAAAGAAAGAACTTGTAAAAATTGTTGATATTCTTGGCAGAGAAACATCTTTTAAAAATAATCACATATTGTTTTATATTTATAGTGATGGAACAACAGAAAGGAAATATATTTCAAAATAATTGAAGAATCTATATTTTTTAGGATTAATATTTCTTTGTTTATCGAGTAGATCTCTTTACTCTTCTCAAGTAGATTCATTAAGATTAACTTGGGAAAATGAAGAACTGTCAGATTCTCTAAGATTTAATGCATTAGAAGAATATGACGAGTTATACTCTCTCGTTTCTCCTGACTCTGTACTTGTTGTACTTGATTATTATCATGATTTGGCAATTACAAAGGGTGCAGATCGACAATTATATAGGTCATTTCTTAAAAAAGGAAATATTTTTCGAATACAAGATAGAATTGATGAAGCAAGAACACATTATTATGAGGCCCAACTTGTAGCTAAAAAAATTAATAATGCTAGATTAGAAGCTATCATTATTGGAAACTTAGGTAATCTTCATCTAGATCAAGGTGAATATTTAGAGTCCATAAAAAAATATAATAAAGCAAAAAAGATTTTTGTTACTGAAGGTGATAAGGATGGTGAAGCTAGAATGCTTAATGCTACTGGAGCAATTAACTCCAGAATAGGAAATCACGATATTGCTCTAGTTAATTATGAAGAGGCATTAAGTATTTATAGCTTATTACAAGATGATGAGTATAATACTAGTTTAGGTACAACAACGATATTAATGAATATAGGCCTCATACATTTCAGAGATTCTTCATATATTAAAGCAGAATCATCTTTTATTGAAGCACTTAAAAGACTTAAAACTGATAATTATAAGTACTATATTGCAGGTTGCTACAGTATGCTGGCTCAAATATATTTATCATTAAATCAAATCGAAAACAGTTTGCTTTTTGCTAATAAAAATTTTGATATTAATAAAGAATTGGGTACTCAGAGTGGAATTTTAGAGGCTAAAATTATACTTGCTAAAATCATTTATCAAAAGAATAAATTTCAAGCAATTGAACAGTTAGAGAATATTCTAGAGTCAGTTTTTCAAGCTCAATCTTTAGAATCAAAAAGGGAAGTTTCTGAATTACTATATAAAGGGTATAAGTTTCAAAATAGAATGGATTTGTCTCTTAAGATGTATGAGTTCTTTAATTTATACAATGATAGTATTAAAGCAAAAATCGACAGTTATGCAATTGCTAGAGAAACAGTAAAAAATGAATACGAAAAAATATTGTTTGAATCTAAACTAGAAAATGAGAAAGAGAAAAACATTCTTAAATTAAATCAAATTAAGAAAATAGCTTTAATAATTTTTATCTCAATATTTTTAGTGCTCTTATTAATTTACTTTATTATATTAAATAACAATAAAAATACTAAAAAGAGAGATGATCTTTTAGAGCAAATTAAATTTCATAAAGAAAACAAGCTTAGTACTATTCTCGATTCCAATAAATTTGAATTGTCTAAGCAAAAAATAGACAATTATTTAAGTAGAGAATTAAATGAAACAGATTGGAAAGTTCTTTTACTATTATTAGACAACCCAATGGTACTCAATAAAGAGATTGCTGAAAAGTCTAATATGAGTATTGATGGTATTGGTTCTTCATTACGAAGAATGTACGAGTACTTTGAGATTAATGAAACTAAATATAAGAAAGTTGCCTTAATTCATAAGGCAGTTAATATTTCTGAATGAATATAAAAAGAAACCCACTCATTTGAGTGGGTTTCTTTTTGGTGGACCTTACGGTCCTAAGTTCGAACTTTTTTAGAAAATTAAAATAATTAGAAACTTCACCTTTAGACGTGAAGTGAATTTTAGATATTTGTCGCATAATTGCATATTATTAATTAAAAAAAATGATGAAAAAGATTTTACTAATATTAC